>Ga0209936_1000793_pt1 | contig 18042 bp, 16 predicted proteins | sample SalPonR1_A_D1_MG_FD_185694 | JGI IMG/M metagenome (GOLD analysis project Ga0209936, IMG submission 185694) | Salt pond soil microbial communities from South San Francisco under conditions of wetland restoration - Salt Pond MetaG R1_A_D1_MG... ... | reverse complement strand
TTTGATTTGACAGTGGGGTATACATGGTGAAGAGGAGCATTGCAGTATTTTAAATGAGCATGCCCTTCAGCGCAGAAAACCTTGCATTCCCCTTATCTCTGCGGTGAATAAATATAATATCCCAAGAGGTCACTTAGGCCTGCAAGATGCAAGTAAGAGGCAAGGCAGAAAAGCTCCGCGTTTCCGGCGTCTCTGTGGTGAATAGAATGCAATATCCAAAAGAGTCAGAAAGGCCTGCAAGAGGCAAGATAGAAAAGCTCCGCGTTCTCGGCGTCTCTGCGGTGAATAGAAAGTAATATCCCAAAGAGTCAGGAAGGGCCTGCAAGATGCAAGTAAGAGGCAAGGCAGAAAAGCTCCGCGTTCTCGGCGTCTCTGCGGTGAATAGAATGCAATATCCAAAAGAGTCAGGAAGGCCTGCAAGTTGCAGGAAAAGGCAAGGCAGAAAAGCTCCGCGTTCTCGGCGTCTCTGCGGTGCGATAAAGATTCTGGAAAATCAGTCCCAATTAGCCCCAATACCATCCCTACTAGCTGTTTTGCAGCTTCGTCATTTAAACCACTCAGTAAATAAACGACTAACCAACTACGCACGCTGTGCTTCAGTGGGCAAAGCCGCACCTACGCTCCTGAAGATCTTCGGTGGGCGAACAAGGATTCAACGATTCAACAATTCAACGATCATAACGAATCAGAAAGATATGAAACAAAATAGCCCCTTTCTTTCCATTGCTCCGTGAGGGTATGGAGCTGCTTGACATGGTAATACGAGTCGGGAATAAAGTAAATTCTTCGGTTGTCGTCCCCTTCTCGAATATCTATGTAATTCCGTTCGGGCGTGCCGAATAACTCTTTGAATGCATACTTGAATCCCCCGCCGGGCATTTTGTAATTGGGGTCCACGCGGATATTTTTCAGATCCGATAGGGGAATGATCTCTTCCTGCCCTGTTTTATGGTTTTGAATGCGTATCTGATTTATATCCATCTCCAGGCTGGCATCTACAGATTTAGATCGAATTTGAAGAGCACTCCAAATGGTAAGACTGATGAAGACTAAACCACTACCAGCCAATAGGATAAAGAACCGCATATCCAGGGGCTCCAGGAGGTAGGTAGCCATTGGGCCTAACATGGCAAAGGACAGCATACTAAAAATAGCCATTTGCTTTTTAGATCGAAATAGTTTAGGATCAGATATATATTTTCCCTTAAAACGTGTCTGAGATTCAGATGTCACACTGCTCATCATTCAATATTGATGAGTAAAAATAATCAAAGTAAGGTTTAAAGAAGATCTATACTTTCATATTGTTAAAAAGAATATATGACAAAATCATCTGAGATTGTACTGTCAGTCTTTAATTGCCAAACAAAATATGGATTTAATAGGTTTTTAGCTGAACGACATGAAATATAAAATACGATATTGAGACCAAACAAGCCATAAGTTTGGCTATGCGGATTTAACCCATATATCGATCGGTAAGGCTTTAGTTAAAGTTGTGTTAACGGACTTTAAAAAGTCGAGAACTGAACGAATAATGTATTTACTTTGAAGTAAGCGAAAAGAAAAATTCTATTCTTTCATCAAAACGAAAAACCTATAGAGTAATTGTTCTACACTACACATTTTCATGTATTGAATCACCAAAACACCAAGTAGTATGTCAAAGGAACTCTTAAATGACAAAGAACTAATTGCTCAATATTTGGATGGCGATGAAAAGTCGTTCGAAATCCTATTGAACAAGCATAAAGATAAGATCTACACGTCTATTTATCTTTTTGTAAAGGACCACGAGCGAGCTAACGATATTTTTCAGGATGTCTTTATCAAAATTGTAAAGACGCTTCGCGCCGGAAAATACAACCACGAAGGTAAATTCAAGCAGTGGGCGATGCGGATTGCGTACAATATGTGCGTTGATAATTTCCGCAAGAACAAAAGACGCTCGATTATTCACCCGACCGATGATTTCGACATTTTTGATGTCTTGGAATCAGGGGAGGAGAACCGCGAAGAAAAAATAATTAAAGATCAAACGTACGCGAAAGTGCGTGCATTGGTCGATAAATTACCGCCTGAACAGCGGGAAGTGGTGATTTTACGTCACTACGCTGATATGAGTTTTAAGGAGATTGCTGCTATGACGCGAGTATCCATCAACACAGCTTTAGGTCGGATGCGCTATGCCCTAATCAACATGCGTAAAATGGTAGATAATAAAGAGGTAGTTTTTTCATAAAACTACCTCTCTCCTTAACTCAAATTAGTCGGCTTTAAACCCGATTTTATTATGCGACCCATCGCAAAATGGTTTATTGTCTGAAGCGCCACATCGACATAAGGCGCAAGGTCCCTCTACCGTTTCTTCCTCTCCATTTTTATTTTTCCATTTCAAATTTCCTTGTATCATCACCGGACCGTTAGGTAGCGGCTTCATTTCTATTGCATTATCTGCAGAAGGTTGATCACTCATGTTTTCTTGGTTTTTAAAAGTTATACTTAATGCGCCGGATGGACAGCGAGCTACTTGATCCCGCACCCGTTGCGCATCGGCTCCGTCGGGGTTGATCCAGGGACGCTTCTTCGGATCAAAAACAGACCCCAGTTCACGCCAGCAATGTTCGGAATGCATGCACTTTTTGATATCAAAAGTGACTTCTACTCCGTCATTTACATAAGATTACGGCTTCATATTATCTTAGACTTTTCTATAAAGCCAGAGGTCAACTTTTAGTACAGCAATGGTACAACTAAGAGCAGATTTTCCTCAAAGAAAATCCGCTGTCTTGAAGAGCGGAAATCCAATCAAATTTTAAGTCTCTACCTAATTGATATCCTTATTGATTTAAAGGACTTCATTCTTAGCAGTTGCCTAGTCTTGCCCCAAAAGCAGTAAATAGTTTCTATACAATTTACTTAGAGGCATATAACCACTTCCTATTTTTCGATATGTTCCATCCATTTTTATAAATAGAGTTGGAAATCCAGATACGTTTAGCTTAGCAGATTTTTCAAAATCTTCCAAAGCTTTATTTTTATAAAAAGGGTCTTTCATCTTGGTGACAAATGATTTGGCATTTAATCCAAACTTTTCCGCGATTTCTCCGTAAGCTTCAAGATTTTCCGGTTCTATTCCATCGTAATAAATGGCTTTTTGTAATTCGGAAGCAAACGGTATGCTTTGCTCGGGCTTAGTTTCTTTAAAGACTGATAAAGCAATGGCTGGTGGAATAGATGTGAAAATGGCCTCTCCATTTTCTAATGTCTGATTCAAAAATTGAGATCCAAACTTGATACCAGTTGCATTTTCAACATCTTTATAAGCCCACCGTATATAAGAAGCCACCTCACCAATAGGGCCAATTCGATCTCCAGTTATCATTCCGCCTGAGATAACCTCGAAATCCACTTTATCTTTGTATTTTTCGTAAAATTGAACCATTACAGGAGAAAATCCATAGCACCAGCCGCAAAGGGCATCATATACATAGACTATTTTCATATTTTCTTGACTTTTACTATCAAAGGATGTCAGCGCAATTATGATTAAAAGTAGGATGAGTTTCATGTATTTGACCTTATGTGATGTCGAATATACTTAATATCGTTATTGTTATAATACAGGATAATACATACCTTTTTGTTAGTGCAGTCAGAAATAGCTTGATTAAGGGCTCAAAGCTGAATTGGCCGGCTGTCCTCATTTCTAAATAAGAATTGGAAACTTACGGTAGATTTTTGCTCCGATCAAAACGCGCGGGCTAGGGTTTGCTCTGTCGACGAGTTTACGTGAAACTCTACTCAAAACAGCATTTTTCTACCTTGACTGAAGGCCTACCCTGATATAGGCAGGGAGATTACGACTTGGTCAGTACCAGATTTAGTGAAATTGAAACTCGTTGTATTGAATCAGACAGCAAAGTATTTTACTTTTTGCTGAAGAAGCACCCTGCAAATTTAAAGATGAAATATTTTGTAGTTACCACATTATACATTCACAGCATAAGTATCCGTAATTTAAACCTTTCTACTCTACCAAGGTCACTGTTCCTTTTTGATAAGTCAGCGGTCCACCCAAAATGCTCCCTTTAAGCGACCATACGTAAACGTCAGGATTGAGTGTCTGTCCACGAAAAGTTCCATCCCACCCCTCTGCAGCCGGTGAGCGACTTTCGAAAATCAGGGAGCCCCAGCGATTAAATATTTGCATAGTCCAATCGCCTTGTGGGAGAGATTCGACCCGAAATACATCGTTAATTCCATCCCCATTAGGAGTGAATATATTTGGGACGAACCATTCTCCAAACACTTCTAAAGTACTATCAATTCTAACAGTACATCCGTTTACGGCCGCTTCAAAGACAATTTGGTGGTTGCCTGTGCCGGCATTGGAGGGTGAAAAGAGGCCCTGCTGGCTGTCAATTATTCCCGGTCCTGCGAATTGGCCGTCTAAGCTACCCGGAATGACCTCTATATCATAATTGTCGTCTCCAAGTTGAAATACACTGATCCAGTTGGCAAATCTGGGAACAGGAGCCTGAGTGATTTCAAAAAGTAGGGTGTCATCTTGAGGGCACTCACTATCTTCAACCGTATAAATGGCTGAGAAAGTGCCCGGTCCTAATAGCTCAGGGTTAAAATGCCCAGCCTCATCCACAGAGCCAGACCAGCTTCCCCCCTCAGGTGAAGCCGACAGTCTAAAAAGGGTATCTACCAAACAAAAGGGGCTGATTTCTTCAAACTGAAGCGGGACGACCTCAATCAATTGAATAGTGATTTGGGCTGTGTCAATGCAATCGTCCAAACCATAGATGAAATTAATTTCTGCAGAGTCGCTGACCATAGAAGGGTCAAATAGTCCTGTAATCGACACCCCTGGTCCTTCAAAAATGCCATCGACTCCTGAGGGTAGAGAAGAGATCATTATTGGATCCTGATTTGAACACAATGGATTTGACGGAATGGATAAATCCACCAATCCTGAGCCTATAACCTCGTAGGAAAGGGTATCTGATGCCGAACAACCTTGACCATCAGTAAACTCATACACAGCGGTGTAACTTCCTTCGGGTAGTGATGAGATCGGTAATACACCCGAATTATCCACATCTTCAGACCAAGTCCCGCCCGCTGGGTTAGCATTCAGTTGGACATCACCCGAACCCAGGCAGAAGGGGCCTTCAGGTATTATCGAAACAGTAGGCAAATCCCAAACTTCAATATTGACTGATCGAGTCACGGTATCGCCAGAACCACTTACGATCGATAAAGTATAAATTTTAGATTCATTTGGGCAGTCATTTTGAGGGCCCATTCCTGAAAAACCAGCCTCAGACCATATAAATTCAACAGGATCTCCCACGAGATTATCGATTGTTATTTCAACACATTCTCCCAAGCAAATGCCCAAGGAAGGGTCTGAACTCAGCGAAAAGTCCAAAGAATTGCAATCATAAGTGAGCGCAAGGGTGTCTGAAATAGTATCTACTTGTCCTCCACAGCCTATATACTCAGCGGATGCAATGACTAATGTATCTTGGTCAGGACAGAGTTCAAAAGGGCCAAAACCCGTTCCCAGATTAGGTGTCCAGGTGATTTCTGTCGAAGGATCCAAATTTGTAGTAACCAGCTCCAGATCGACACACTCATTACAGCCAATGTTGGTCGCATTTGTTACAATTTCTATTTCCGTGGGGGAATTTTGATCCACCTCGAATAGGGAAATATTATCAATAATCACATAGGCTTGAACGCCGCCTGTCTCAATTTGCGTTAGATCGGCATCTTTATTGCCAAAGACAATCCATTCCTCCCCGCCGGTCGCAGTATAGTTGAAAGAATATACGGTACACGCTTCCGGTATAAAATCACCTTGAGGATGACTGTACGCAGGCGTGAAGGGTATATTTAATCCAACGACCTCCTGGTCTACTAAATCATTTACTAAAAACACATCCAAACCATCGCTTGGACTGCCTATACTTGTCGAGCTTGCAGCTTCAAACTCAATACAATATTGCCTACCTGCCTCCAAAGGCGCAGTAAGTTGACCTTGAAAATATTCAGAGCTTGCATTCCCTATGATGAGCACTGAAAAGAAGCCAATCGCCCCATCTCCGGAGCAAGTTACAATTGGCCTTAAAGTCGTACAGTTGGAAGATAAATAATCAGGGGTGTATTCAGAAGTAGAGCTCGTACTCTGCACCCCACCAATCCAATCAGCAACTGGAGAAAAGTCAAGATACAACTGAGCTGATAGGTTTGGATCAGAGCAATCGGGTTCATTAATGGTTTCAAAATCCCCATTTCGGATAAAATTGTCTCCGCAAGTATTTACACATTGTGAGTAAATAGAAAAAGAAAAACTGCTACAGATTAATAAAAGTAGTAGGCGAATCATATGATTTGTTGTTTGTAGTCTTAAATTAACGAAGTAAACACACATTTAGGTTGGGCTATTTGGGCTGTAATTACGGCCTTTTTTAAAATCCCACTAAATCAAATACTTCTCGGACCATGTAAGACCATAGGGGTTATTTAAGCCTACTTGTACCTGATATGGTTCTGAACGTAACCACCGAACAGCTGAAGTAGGTTCTAAAACTGGCGTTTTTGGGTTAAAAAAATATATCTTAAAAAGTAGGTTAGTAGGACAAATTACAAATTGGAACGAATCTCATTTAGCAGAAGCCCAAGAGATAATCGCACCGAGATCCCGAATCATGTAATGCCAGTGTCATAACCAAGAAAGCAATCTATATTGTCCATATGTTTGATGAACTGGAACTACTTGTACCTAGATTTCTCGGCACCTGAGAAGGCTTTTAATTTTAGTCTATACAATTTTGAGGAGCGGTGAAGGTTTAAAATAGGGGAAGTGAATCTTTATTCTATTAATAAAAGCACTATACGAGGGAATGCAATAGTTATTGGTGGCTCAAAAGCAAGAATAGCTGAAATGAGATAGCTGCCACTTAAATTTTTGTAACTGTGCAAGAAAGCTTGTATTCTAAAATAAAAAAGGGCTGGGGTTGAAATCCATACCTAAGGGTCTGTAATGAGCTGGGAAAAAAGTGGTATTTTTCAGGATGTCTTTATCAAAATTGTAAAGACGCTTCGCGCCGGAAAATACAACCACGAAGGTAAATTCAAGCAGTGGGCGATGCGGATTGCGTACAATATGTGCGTTGATAATTTCCGCAAGAACAAAAGACGCTCGATTATTCACCCGACCGATGATTTCGACATTTTTGATGTCTTGGAATCAGGGGAGGAGAACCGCGAAGAAAAAATAATTAAAGATCAAACGTACGCGAAAGTGCGTGCATTGGTCGATAAATTACCGCCTGAACAGCGGGAAGTGGTGATTTTACGTCACTACGCTGATATGAGTTTTAAGGAGATTGCTGCTATGACGCGAGTATCCATCAACACAGCTTTAGGTCGGATGCGCTATGCCCTAATCAACATGCGTAAAATGGTAGATAATAAAGAGGTAGTTTTTTCATAAAACTACCTCTCTCCTTAACTCAAATTAGTCGGCTTTAAACCCGATTTTATTATGCGACCCATCGCAAAATGGTTTATTGTCTGAAGCGCCACATCGACATAAGGCGCAAGGTCCCTCTACCGTTTCTTCCTCTCCATTTTTATTTTTCCATTTCAAATTTCCTTGTATCATCACCGGACCGTTAGGTAGCGGCTTCATTTCTATTGCATTATCTGCAGAAGGTTGATCACTCATATTTTCTTGGTTTTTAAAAGTTATACTTAATGCGCCGGATGGACAGCGAGCTACTTGATCCCGCACCCGTTGCGCATCGGCTCCGTCGGGGTTGATCCAGGGACGCTTCTTCGGATCAAAGACCGACCCCAATTCGCGCCAGCAATGTTCGGAATGCATGCACTTTTTTGCATCAAAAGTGACTTCTATCTCATCATTTGCGTACGTTTTTGCTTTAGCTTCCATCTGGTAAATTTAAGTACGTAATAGGATCAGTAGAACTTAAGTTTATAACTGGATGAAAGAAACCCGGTTTGGAGTCCATTTTATTCTTAGTCTAAATAAGGTAAAGTGCAAATGGAATAGAACAAGCGTGAGATAATTTACGTACGCCAGTTTTCATCCTAAATCATTTTTTGAGTTTGACACTCCAACACCAGCCGATCCGGGATCATTTTTCATATGATTTTTATCTTTGGTTAATAAAAAACTGCAGGATGACCTTCGATCACTTACACAAAAGGTTCCGGTAGAATACCGAACTCTTGCAGACCGTTTTTACTATAACTTTTAATCAGTTAAGCTTTTGGCCGAAAGAGAAATTAAGTCGGACCGCTTACAGCGAACTATTGGTCTCATACCAGCAACCGCTATCGGACTGGGTGCCATGCTTGGGGCAGGAATTTTTGTTTTCCCGGGACTAGCCGGAGGAAATGCCGGTTTCGGTGCGATTCTGTCATTTTTATTAGGAGGAGGTATTGCACTTATTGTGGCGCTTTGCACTGCAGAGTTGGCCACCGCCATGCCTGAAAGTGGAGGGGGGTATTTTTTCATCTCCAGATCTTTTGGTGTTTTTTGGGGAAGTATTTCAGGCCTTGCGCAATGGGTCGGATTACTTTTTGCCTGCGCATTTTACCTGGTCAGTTTCGGTGAGTATCTGGTGTATTTCTTCAAGGAAATGGGACTTTCATTTTTTGATTACCGGGTCGGTTTTTCAGTCAGCTTCACCCTCTTATTGCTCATCATTAACATCCTGGGAACGAAAAAAGTCGGCCGGTTTCAAAACTTCATGGTCATCTCACTCACTCTTTTACTGGTATTAATTTTTTCCTACGGCTTGATAGACTATTTGGGGTTAGAAAATAAATCACCGGCTTTTTCAAGTCTGGCTCCCAATGGTCCCCGTTCAATTTTTACCACTGCAGCACTCATTTTTACTTCTTACCTGGGATTCGTTCAGATTGCCAATATTGGGGGAGACATAAAAAAGCCGGAAAGGAATTTACCGCGTTCGTTGATTTTAAGTGTCCTCATCGCGTGCAGCCTGTATACCTTTGTTATGTTTATTTGCGTGGTCACCTTTTCCCCCGCAGACTTGAGTACTTTCGGTGAGGTTGCTACCATCGAAGTAGCTCGTAAACTTTTAGGGAGTGAAGGAGCTATTTTCATTTTAATCGCAGGAGTCTTAGCCGCCCTTTCCAGTGCGAATGCCTCGATGATTAGCGCCTCCAGGGGAGTGTATGCCTTGAGTAAAGACAAACTAATTAGTCCCAAGGCAAGTCAATTAAGCCCAAGATTCGGAACGCCTCATGTAGCTCTTATTATCGTAGCCTTACCTATACTTATTCTGGTATTGCGCGACCAGCTGGAAATTTTTGCTGAAGTAGCTTCCTTTCTCCATCTAATTATCTATGCTGGAATATGTTTGTCCCTTTTGAGATTGCGGCTTAAAAATCCGAAATGGTTTGTTCCCTCTTTTCGACTGGTATGGGGCAAAGTACTTGGAGCTGTGGGCGCCTTTTCCTGCCTGGGGCTTTTGTTTTTTATGCAGCCGGCTTCGATTTGGATCAGCCTCGGAATTCTCGTCTTAGCGAGTCTATATTATTTATTTTTCTTGCGTATGCAAGAGATTGAACTGGAAACGCCTGTACCCCCTTACCTTGAGCCTAAGGTACTTTTCCCCAAGGTGCTTATTCCGGTTAATCTTACGTCACAGCCCAAAGACCTTCCGGCAGAGATTCTGAGCGCCATACCCTTGTCTAGATTATTACTCCTGGGATTTATGGAAACGCCGGAACAAAGCGAGTCCGAGCAATCGGAAGAAGAGTACGAAGAAGAGGCAGAAGTAAAACTTCAGGGCATTCAGCAACAGCTAACGGACTCTGATATTGACTTCGACACAGAATTTTTATTTAGCCATTCGGTAAAAGAGCAACTCGATCGCTTTGTATCTGATGAGACTCTTCAATTTATACTCTTACTAAAGCCATTATCTGAACTTAAACGAGTCCTGATTCCCATTTACGATCGCTCTCAGGTCACCAATAAGTTGAGTACTTTTCTATATGAGGTGAAATCGCATAAGCCTGTAGTAATTAGAGTCCTCCTGTTCGTAGATTCCTCAGAAGAAGCCCATTCGGAAAGTCAGCTGCGAAAAGTCCTGGGCGATCAATTGAGTTTAGTTCATGTTGAAGTGGATGCCTTTTCTGTGTATAAACGCCAGGAAACTACCCCCGATGAAATACTTCGCGACACAGCAACCCAAACAGATACCATTGTCTGGGTCGAAGGGCGGGATGCTGACCGGGATTTATTTCTGGATCGCATTACGTCTGAAGATGTCTTTCCGTGCCCGAGTATTTTTATTCTTAATCAGTGAGAACGTCCGGAAGATGATCTTGAGCGATAGAAACCTTGTCGTATTACTTTCCTGCCTCAATGATAAGCTAGTAAAGGAGAGGCTAAAGTCTTTTAGTTGAAGTAATTATCGCGATGTGCTCCAGCTTTTCAGTGGGTCTGAGTTCATAGTTTTCTCTAAAAAAATGAGTTGTTGAACTTAGATCTTTTGGGCGTATCCCATGCTGCGCCGGCGGTCGCTGCATGGGTCGGGCTATGCAGGGGTTCCGTCCTCGAGTTCGCCTTCGGCCATCCTCGGGACCGCTCTCTTCGGTCGCGCCCTTACTATCCCTTACGCATGGCAGGTAAAAGTACCCCCGGAATTATATGAATAAGCGCGATAGAGGCTTCTTGAAAAATAGTATATTCGAAGTGTGGATGCTTAGTCATTACGTAAATCGAAAAAGCTATGAAAAAGGTATTCGTATTCGCTTTCTTGCTGATGTTTCTCAGTCCATCGGCGTGGGCGCAATCGTTTGATCAAAAGAAGTTAGATACTTATTTCGATACCCTGGCAGCTCATGACAAATTCATGGGCAGTATTGCCGTTTCAAAGGATGGAGAGATTATTTACGTCCGAACGCTGGGGTACTGCGATGTAGAGCATAATAAAAAGCCAAATAAAAACTCGAAATACCGTATCGGATCTATATCCAAGACATTTACCACCGTCCTGGTGTTACAAGCTGTGGAAAAAGGGAAAATAGACCCCAATCAAACGATCGACACCTATTTCCCATCCATTGAAAACTCGGAGCAAATAGCAGTAAAGCATCTGCTCAATCACAGGAGTGGCATTCATAACTTTACGAATGACTTGAATTATTTGGATTGGAACACTGAAGCCAAAACGGAAGAGGAATTGATCGCGATTATTGCAGCAGGTGGAAGTGATTTTGAGCCGGATACCAAAGCGGAGTATAGTAATTCAAATTTTGTGCTGTTAAGTTACATTCTCGAAAAAGAATGGGGTAAATCCTACGCAGAACTGCTTCAGCAATACATTGTCGAGCCCCTGGATCTAGAAAACACTGCCTTTGGCGGCCCCATTCATCCCGGCAAAAATGAATGCAAGTCCTATCAATTTAGGGATAGGTTGAAAGTGCAATCCGAAACTGATATGTCAATACCTTTGGGCGCAGGCGGAATCATTTCTACGCCCACCGACCTGACAATTTTCAGTGATGCCTTGTTTGACGGAGAACTACTGAAGCTCGAAAGTCTCGAATTGATGAAAACCATGCAAGACAATTTTGGTTATGGTCTCTTTCAAATTCCATTTTACGATAAGATGGGGTATGGACATAGTGGTGGCATTGACGGATTCAGTTCTACCTTTGCCCATTTTGAGGATGGTGATGTTTCTTATGCTTTGTGCTCAAATGGCGCAAATTACGTGATCAACAATATTTCAATTGCAGTATTAAGCGCTATTTTCGATAAGCCCTATGAAATTCCTACCTTTTCGACCTTTTCTATTGCTGCAGACAGCCTGGATCAGTATGTGGGCCTCTATTCATCCGAGCAAATGCCGTTAAAAATCACAATTGCAAAAGATGAAAATATCCTAACGGCTCAAGGAACGGGACAGCCTGCATTCCCGCTCGAAGCCACCGCAGAGCATACCTTTTCATTTGAGCAGGCCGGAGTGGTATTAGAATTTGACCCGTCTGAAGAAACCATGATATTGAATCAAGGCGGCGCGTCATTTATTTTTACGAAGAATAGCGAGTAGGGCTTGCTTTTTTATTCGTTAAGGGTTAAAGCAATTTCCACTTTGAGTCTGTCCGTAGTAGAATACGGGCCTTCAAGCCTATTTTTTGTTTCTTTTCTAAATATAGAATCCTTAACTCTTCATTTCACTCGGTCTAAGAATTTTACGCGATAGCGATGCGGCGGGCCAGCCGCCGACTGGCGGCTGGGTCCAAGCCCTCCCCATTTTAGGGGAGGCGCAGGACCGAACGCAGGTGAAGCCCAAAGCGTAGCGACGCCGGGGTGGCCGCCGCTAGGCAGACTCCCGGGGGATCGCCCAAAAAAAAGAAAGAATACGGCCCTACTCGATTGGACCAGGGTGAACCTGATTTATAAATAACCTTTCGTAAAATTGCGAATAAGGATGAGTGTTCGTATATTTGCGAACAACAACTTAAAACACATGCCTACGACTGTAAATACAGACTACTTCACAGAGGAACAAAAGCGAACAGCCCGATATGCCAAAGCGCTGGCGCATCCCGTGCGAATTGCTATTTTGGAACTTCTCAATACTCAGGCTTGCTGCTATCACGGCGATATGGCGGAGGAGTTACCCATCGCGAAATCGACCTTGTCTCAGCATCTAAAAGAGCTGAAAAACGCAGGATTGATTCAGGGCGATATCACGCCGCCTTCGACTAAATATTGCATTAATAGAGAAAACTGGAACGAAGCGACCTCGCTACTTTGTCAGGTGCTGAAATAATTTTTTTACAAAAAACGTTCGTAGTTTTGCGAATTACGAATAAATGTTCGTGAAATTGCGAATAGAAATGAAAAACGAAATTGAAAATGAGACAAATTAAAGTATTGGGCCCCGGATGTCCCAAGTGCAAGACGACTTACAAAAATGCCTTAGAGGCGGTAGAACAATCGGGTCTCCCGGCAGAGGTGACGAAAGTGGAGGATATCGAAGAGATGATGAAATATAATGTGCTGACTACGCCGGTATTGGTCGTAGATGAAGACATCAAAATCAAAGGAAGAGTGGCGAGTGTGAGTGAAATTGCCAACTACCTGAGGTAAAGCTGGAGATCATGTTCGATGGGTTGCAACATTTTTCCGATTGGCTGATATATTCGGTGTTTTCTTTAGGGGCTGATTCTCACTTGGGTACTGCCTTGAATTTCTTCGTCTACGATACGATTAAAATTCTGATCCTTCTTTTTGTGATCGTTTTTATCATGGGTATCGTCAACGAGTATTTTCCGGTGGAGCGGCTGAAGAACTATTTACACCGGAACAAACTCTACGGTTTAGAGTACCTGTTCGCCTCAGTTTTTGGCGCCATAACACCCTTTTGCTCTTGCTCCTCGGTTCCCTTATTCATTGGATTCGTGCAGGGCGGCATTCCTCTGGGGGTTACCTTTGCCTTTCTCATCACATCCCCGCTCGTCAATGAAGTGGCTATTGCGATTTTTATTGGCATGTTTGGCCTTAAAGCTACGCTGATATACGTATTGTCGGGCATCATTTTGGGGATGCTGGGCGGTTGGATTCTCGACAAATTCAATCTTACACCGCTGCTTTCGGACTGGGTAAAAAGCATTTTGGACAGTAAAACCCAACCAGGGACGTTTGAAGAGGAGCAAAAGAGCTTCCGGGAGCGATTGCCGGATATCACTAGAGGTGCCTGGGATATTGTAAAAGGAGTCCTTCTTTACGTCATAATCGGGATCGGCATCGGCGCAGCTATGCACGGCTACGTACCGGAAAACTTTTTCGGTCAGTACCTCGGTGGAGGGCAATGGTGGACAGTCCCGCTGGCAGTGATTTTGGCGGTTCCCATGTATGCCAATGCAGCCGGGATTGTTCCCGTGATTCAGGTATTTGTTGCGAAAGGTGTACCGCTGGGAACCGCGATTGCTTTTATGATGGGAACCATAGGGCTGTCTATTCCCGAGGCAACTTTGCTGAAAAAAGTGATGACGATGAAGCTCATCGGCATTTATTTTGGCGTGGTGACGGTCTTTATCATTATTTCCGGATTTATATTCAATCTGCTGCTATGAAAACGAAAACACAAATCTTACTCGAACTTTGGTTTGAAGCTCGCACCAGACTCACCGATCAGTTGGAAGTCCTGGAAGCGAAGGACCTGACTCGGAGGTTGGGCGACGCTCCAAACTCAGTCGGTTTTTTACTTCGACATATGGGCGATGTAGAGTTGCTTTTCGCCAAGAATGTCTTCGGCGATGACCGAATTAAAGTAACTGCTAAGACGCTGATTGAGGGGGAAGATACCCGGCGATGGACGGATCTCGAGGAACTTAAAGACTATCTGTCCCGGGCTTTTTTTCAACTAAAACAAATCGTGGAAAAACAAAAGGACTCCGACTGGGAGTAAAGCATAAGCACAAAGGAGTTTGGCGAAAAAACAAAAGCTGAAGCCTTTGGCCGCATGATTTCGCATACGGCATATCATGCCGGTCAAATCGCTATTATTAACAAATACGGAACAAATTAAAACCGAGTACTATGAACATTCAAATAAATCTTTTTTCACTGGCCACCCTATTTTTGCTGCTTTTTACGAGTTACGCAGCGGAGGCTCAGGATAATTCATCTGCAGAAAAATCTTCTGAATCTAATTCCATCGAAGTGATCCAGTTTCACTCCGAGCACCGTTGCATGACTTGCAATACAATAGAGGAGTTGACGCGTGAAACCCTCGAATCCTACACACAGATTCCCTTTTCTTTGGTAAATGTCGACGAGAAGGAAAATGAGAAAATGGCAGACGAGTTTGAAGCCGCCGGTACAGCGCTTTTTTTGTATAATCCCAAGACCGGAGACAAAAAAGAACTGACGGATTTTGCCTTCATGAATGCCATGAATAAGCAGAAGTTCATGTCCGGATTGAAAAAAGAGATCGAATCTTTTCAGAAATAAATACGGGCTTAGCAGGGGAGAAGACTTGCTCTTCCCCCTGTCTTTTCGACTTTCGCACCCACTTTTCCTCAGCACCCTACCTTTTAAAGGGTGCTTTGGAGCTTTTTTTTGCAAAGATCGAACGAAATATTCACGACCTAAGTCCCAAACTCCTACACTATGGAATGGTTACAAGAATTTGCCCAAAATAGCGAGGCTCCGCTGCTCGCCGCCCTGGCTTTAGGGTTGCTCACTGCGATTGCCCCCTGCCCGCTAGCTACCAATGTCACCGCTACGGCCTACATCGCAAAGACTATAACCAATAAAAAGAAAGTACTTTTTAGTGGTTTTCTTTACACCTTGGGTCGGGTATTTAGCTACACCGCTTTAGGAGCGATCATCTATTTTGGTGTGAGCAAATTTGAAGTTGCCAAAATATTTCAGGGCAATGGCGAAAAATACATCGGATTCGTATTGATCATTATCGGGCTCATTATGCTCGATGTCATCAAGCTCAACTTTATCAAGGGAGGAAATATCACCGACCGCTTATCTGACAAATTTAAGTCACAGGGCTTGTTGGGCTCATTTCTTCTGGGCGCCCTTTTCGCCCTCGCCTTTTGCCCCTACAGTGGTGCGCTTTTCTTTGCTATGCTCATCCCCATGACCCTTTCTTCCAGTGCCGGACTCGCCCTTCCTGTGGTTTTTTCCGTGGGTACCGGTCTACCCGTGATTTTATTCGCCTTTGTCATTGCCTTTAGCATGGAAAAACTCGGAAGTTATTTCAAAGCAGTGACTCAGATCGAAAAAGTCATGCGTCTGGTCGCTGGGCTCGTCTTTATTATCACGGGACTGTATTACATCAATATCTATTTCCACATCATATGAAGTATTTTATTTCTCTTTTATCCATACTGTTATTAGTCGCTTGCGGCTCATCAGATATCGAGCCTGCACTCACGTTCAAAACCCTGGATACAGACTTTTCCAAAGGGCGGCTCACACACATCCAGACTCATACACTGGCTGATCTCGAGCAGTTTCACGGGCACCTTTGCGACGGCCTGGTCTTGGGCGCTCTAGCTATTCAAGAAGCCATGAAGGTTCTTCAGCCCGAAGGCGGTCCGATCGACCGGACGAATTTCCGCATCCAGAGCAAGCCCTCCCCCTGTCTGACCGATGCCGCGGTATACATGACGGGCGGCCGCTATCAGTTTAATACCTTTTTTGTCGATACCGCGTTTGAGGGACTGTATATCCTGCAGCGAGTGGATAATTCGCAGGCCGTTCGCGTTTCCCTGAATGTAGGAGTAAAGCCCCCGGTCATAGACAGTTTGGGCGCTATCGCCGTTCGCCGGCAGCTCTCTCCCTGCGCCATTGATAGCCTGCGCAGCATCGAAGATAAGTTTACAGAGACCCTTCTCACAGCCCAGACCGAAGACCTATTTACCGTTTCGATCCTCACAGATTTTGTTTGGGAACCTAAGTTGCGGTATGACTTTTCGAAAATTGACATCCTTAATAAGACGTTGCCACCTTGTGAGTAGAGGTTTTTTCAGGTTTTTGGGCGTGCCCCTTCCTCGACTTCGTCTCGGGCGGGTCGGGCTATGCAGGGGTTCCGTGCTCGAGATCGCCCCTGGCGATCCTCGGCACCGCTTCCTTCGGTCGCGCCCTTCCTATCCCTCACGCGAAGAGGGTGTCCTCCACTTTTTAGATATTTCGTATCTTTTCAGCGGATGCGCATAGCTGTCTGGACTTTCATTAATTATATAGAATGAAACGATATTATGTCAAGAATACTATTATTAGGAGCTTTGATAACAATTATGTCATTCACAGTAGAAGCTCAGAAAACCTCTAGTTTTCCTATTCACATTATTGATACAGCAATCATTCAAAAAAGGGGATTACAGGAAAAGATTAGAATGTTGGTTGAAGATTGCAATTGGTCTGAAAGAACGGGAAAAAAGATAGATGTATTTTGGCTCCAAACCCCCAATGGCAATTTCTTCGGGCATTCGTATGAATATTTTATGGATTGCGATAATTTGCGTTTGATTTACTGGTATGACAACCCTGGAACTAAAGGTAGGCCTGTTGATTTTATGATTGAAAACTTAGAAGACGAGTCACATTTTGTTTCCGCAAAAAGGAAACATCTAAAGAATAAGAAGAAATATCAACACTTGCTGGAAGAGAATTCAGGAGGTTAAGATCGGGCGGGGCAAGTGTGCCGCCGTTAAAACCCTTCCCGATTGAAAAAGAATTGCAGGAGATATTTGCAAAAGCAGAGGTGGGTCGAGTATAAATCTACCTTGCATAAAAGCTCCTATACTCATATCGTTTCAGTATATCTGATCTTTGCTTTTATTTTATACTTCATCAAAATTTTTATGAAAGCAAATATGGTAGGCGAAGTGCACAGCCTTTTATTCATAAAATTTAATTAGCTCCTTCTAAAATAAGCTAGTACTCTTTTTGAACGTAGTAGGTAAATAGTGAGGAGGAAATACAATACAAACTCTGCTGACATTATAAAGAATCTCGTAGCACCTCCCCCAAATGCATGAAAGTCAACGGTTTGTATGAAACACATTGTGGCTAATGCTACATACATTGTGATTGTTACAAATGGAGTGTATTTCCATCTGCGGAGAAAACCATAAACAAAAGTAGACCCCGTTAAGGTAATCAAAAACCAATGTAGGAATTGTGTTCCAGCTGGGAAATTAGGTTCTTGTAAGCCAAAAGAGATCGTTGGAAAAAAATACTCTACGAACCCCAGTAGCCCCCAGACAAGTAGAGCAATCTTCACAATGAAAAGATAGTAAATATGGTTTTGAATCAATTTCATTTTAGTATGTTTTAAAAAATAAATATACGGACAAATGACTAGTCGATTTGGTATTTCGCATAACTCTTTTGACACTACTCACACTAAAAGCTTAAACCAATATTGAAACTAAAAAAATGTGTGACTAAAGGCTGAATAAAATAAGCTATATGGCACATAT
>Ga0209936_1000790_pt1 | contig 18082 bp, 16 predicted proteins | sample SalPonR1_A_D1_MG_FD_185694 | JGI IMG/M metagenome (GOLD analysis project Ga0209936, IMG submission 185694) | Salt pond soil microbial communities from South San Francisco under conditions of wetland restoration - Salt Pond MetaG R1_A_D1_MG... ... | reverse complement strand
TTTTCCTGTTGAATGGGGATGTCCGCCATCTTCATAAAGCAGGTAGATATACCCTTCACTCGGAGTGCCTTTGATGCCTGCCGCCAGAGATGAATAGGCAAAGCCCCCGGCATCAACGACTCTTTTTACCGGCCATGTTTTACCTCCGTCAAAGCTGGCCCAGACTGTACCGTTGTTTCTGCCATCATCCGACTCAATATTACTGAATAGTAAAATATCATGTCCGCTAACCGGCAATCTTACGAGTCCTGCCATCAGCCCGTAATCTCTGTGTTGCGAGCCATCCGGCAGATCATCACTTACGGATAAATCCTGCCAGGTACGACCGCCATCACGGCTATAGGCAATATGACGCATTCTGGGATTCAACCCATCCGTTGAAAGGTGGCGACGGGAATTATAGTAAATTGTGCCATCACTAAGTTCTGCAACAGCGGCTTCACCGGTTCCATAAGCAGGAAATGGTTCAGTCGCCTGCCATGTGTATCCGCCATCGTCACTATACATAGCATTCGTATAGTGTTCCGGCCAGAACTCCTGCTCGTTTCCCATACTGTAGTATCGCGTTGCACGGAGTAGTCTCCCGGCGTATTCTCCGTGCTGAAGCGTAATTCCGTGCTCACTGATATGCATGGATGGAACATGACCCAGCGAATTTGGCAGTATTGTAACTTCATCCTGCTCTTCCCAGGAGATACCGTCATCGTCGCTTCTGAAAACCGACAATGTTCCTGCGGGGTACTCCGGAGTTAACGGGCCGGTCTCTGTAAACAAGAGAATATCACCGCTCTCTCTGTCTGCAATAACCCCTCCGCCATTCCATTGAATGGGCTCTTTTATAATCTGCGCATCAGACCAGGTTTTCCCGCCATCTGAACTTCTTCGAACCTGAAGCGATCCTGTTCCGTACTGCTCACTAATGCCGCCCCAAACTGCTATTATCGTACCCTTATTGGTAACGGTGATATTCGGAAATCGTTGCCCATCAAACAAGACCTGACGCTCAAAAACAGGCTTGTCTGCTTTTAAAAATGGATGTACTTCGCCGGCACCACAGGATGTTAACAAGAGAGCAATAAAGAGGAAAAAGAGTCTATTCAAAAACAACGATTCCAAAGTTTTGATAGTCGTGAAAATTGGTTTCGTAGGGGTGCCAAGACCATGGAGTGATGCCGTGATCGTAATCGATTCTGTAAAAGTTTGCCCTCCACTCTGTACCAGATTCGGGAAAAATATTCTCGAGCGGGTGCAATAGCTTAAACGGTATAAAGAATTCGGCTGTCCAGGAATCAATATCTGCACCGCTAACTTTTTTACCCCCCTTTACTGATGTTCTATGTTGGATAATGCGATCATGATCTTCATGATAGCTGTTGGCAAACGGTATCCAGTGAAGAAGCTCTCCATCGATATTGGACACAATAAGAGGCAGTTCGTAGTTTAATGGTGAGATTTCATATTCAAAATAGTGCGGGCGTGAATCGTCCGTCCAGAGAAATACCTCAACCACATCCTCATTCCAGAGCTCTTGAAAGTCGGAATAGAAGGTGGCGTTAAGAATATCATCCTCACTGTGAAACAGAAAGTACATGCCCTTATCAGAGTAAAGAACCTTGAGATATGTTGATTTACCCCTCGTGTTTTCCAGATTCGAGCGCTGAATCAGATTGACCCATTCGGTTCGATTCCAGTTCTCACTGCTGCCGTCGCCCGTAACCTCGAAATCATCCGTTTTCTTTATCATCATACCTTCTTCCCTCCAGAAATTTGAATCTCTGTTTTGTGAAGTACAATCGTTGTAAATAAAAATAAAGACCAATACTGCTGTCAAAAATTTCGAACACATTTTGGGTCTATTTTTTTGAATGCAGCGCTATTCTGTTTCCTTCAGTATCTTCAAACAATGCCATATAGCCAATATCTGGTGAGATTTCTGTTTTCTTTTGCAAAACCTTTCCCCCGGCTTTTTCCACTCTCTTTATCTCTTTTTCTACATTCTCAGATGAAAAGTAGACGAGTGTCCCCTCATGGCTCGGCGTATAGCTATCATTTTGAATGAGTGACCCACCCGCTCCTTTGGAAGTTTCGTTCCAGGGGAACCATGCCATAGTTAAGCCCCCGAAGTCTTGCTTTGCTAATGCGATCTCAAAGATCCGGTTATAGAACCGAATCGCTCTGTCCATATCTATTACAGGAATTTCAAACCATCCTACCGTCACTTGATTTTCATTTGAAGCCATAAGTATCCCATATAATTTAATTTTTAGTTAAATCTCTCTCTGCCAGATAGTAAGAAATTAAAATGTAGAAATCAGCAGACTGAGTATTTCAATTCAGACTGGACATCAACCATATGGCCATTATTGCAAACACCCGGCAAAAAATTGAGGGCTGTTTACTGGGTGTTCAAACTTCTAATAACTCCATTTCAGCTGAAAGAAAAACAGATTGGTCGTGTCCAGAACATTATCAAAAACATGGCCTTTCAGTGCCTGCATCAGCACCGTTAGATCGATGTCCTGAGTTAGTGAGTAGCTCATTTGCGGAATAAAAATAAAAAGAGATCGGTCAAAACTTGCCATCGTACTGAACGAGGTGTTCAATAAAGGAGTAACCGGATAGCTACCACTCAGAAACAGGCCGGTTTTTGCAATAAAAAGATTTTCGGCGCTTGGGGGTTGAATGAGGTTAGTCAAAGGTGAATCTACTTCATCATATCCACCATTGAATAACAGTTCACTGCGCAAATAGAGTGAGCTGGGCATCATATAATCGAAGCCAACCGTAGCTGTTAGTGTCCAGGGGTTTTTAAAGATATTCTCATCAGGTAAAAAATAGCTCATTTCTCCCTTGAATCCTGCGTTTTGAATATAGCCGGCCCAGCCCGCCCCGAAAACTAACTGTCCCAGGTAATAGCCACCCAAAAATTGCACATCGTAATTGCCCCGGTTAGTACGCAGCATACCTGCTATCACCATTTCATCAAACTCATCGTCCAAACGAATCCCCATTTGTACACTCGACCCGAAGCTCCAGTTGTACTGAGCCAATAGTGCATCTACCCCCGGACGCTCCTCATAATCAAAGTCCAGAAACGCGTAGTTGTTGAACAGGTCATTGGGACTCCACACAAATGTACGGGCCCAGTTAATCCGCTGCCGGCCGGCGTGCAGTTCAAAGTCACCACTGTAGTAACTGGCATAAAAACGATCCACCTGCGACTGCAGTACCGACTGCTCCGTATCGAACCAAACCCACGTGGCATCAGCAAAACCAGAGTCTTTCTCATAAAAATCAGAGACAAACGGTGTGTTTTTGATACTATATCCACTGATGAGCCTTGTTCGCATATCCGCCCGGAATTCAAAACTGTTTGAAAAAGTCCAGTCTGTCTCTAAGCGGTTTTGAAGACTATTGTCGTAATGAAAGGTTGAAAGATTATTGTTAAACGAGACCTGTCCCAGCTCTTTGAAATAACCCCCTATATCCACAACATTACCAAATTGTGCATGTAATGCCGTAGTAATGGTTAACAGGATCAAAAAGGTTTGCAGCAGTGAGGCAACTATATAGTGTATTCGTGAGAAGTGATGCTGTTTGTTGAAAGAAAGCGTTCTGAATGCCGGATTTTCGTTATCTCTTTTCATCTGAATCAATTTTTCCGTCAACCAGCGTAACCACCCGCCTTGCACGGTCAATCACACGCTGGTCGTGAGTTGAAAAAACAAAGGTCATCTCTTCCCTTTCATTCAGCTCCAGCATCATATCCAGCAATTCATTCGTGGATACAGAGTCGAGGTTTGCAGTGGGTTCATCTGCCAACACGAAGTCGGGTTTTGAGGCCAGTGCCCTTGCAACCGCCACACGCTGTTGCTGACCTCCTGATAGCTCTGAAGGGCGTTTATCGATTTTGTCTTCGAGCCCTACCTCTTTCAATAACTCGATGCTTTTTTTATGATATTCCTCTGCCGACCTGCCCTGCATTTGCATAATAAAAGAAACATTTTCGACAGCAGTAAGTACCGGAATGAGATTATAGGATTGAAAAACAAACCCAATATGATTCAAGCGAAAATCAATAAGTTCTTTGTCTGAAAGTGAGTTCAACTCGGTTCCCCTGATGATCGTTTTCCCTTCTGTTGGCTCGTCCAGGCCGCTTATGATGTTTAATAAAGTAGTTTTCCCCGATCCGGATGGTCCTACAATCGCTGTAAACTCCCCTTTTTCAATTGTTAGATCGACTCCTCGAAGTGCATGTACAGGCACCTGATCCTGATTGTAAACTTTGGTTAACCCATGTGTTTGTATAACAGCCATAATGTTCAATTAAATTTTCTTATTGCTTCTACAGGATTTAGCTGTAGTGTTTTCCACGCAGGATAAAGTGAAGAAAGCAGTGCTGCTATCGCTATAAGCAGAGTTATGTTCAAATAATAAACCGGGGGGAGTGACGGATAGATCGTTGTCCCAAATCCGTAACTGTTCATGGCACTGGCAAATGCTGTCAGATTAATGCCGTATACCTCAAAATATCTGACGGTAGACCAGCTTAGCAACAAGCCTACCGGGGTCCCGACTACGGTTAAGAATAGTGTTTCCCATACAATCATGGAGAATACTCGTGACTTGTTCATACCAATAGCCCGCAGCATTCCCAGTTCTCTTGTTCGCTCCAGAACAGCCATCAACATTGAATTGATAATGCTGAAAACCAACGCAATAATGACGATAATCATGACGATGTACATCGTCAAATCCATCAGATTAAACATCATTCGCAACTCAGGAGCTATTTCACCCCACGACTGGATCGAAAGATCCGGGAACTGCTTTTTAAGCTGATCCGCATAGTTTTGTGCCTGACTAATATCATCAACAGTTAATTTTATATCATGGATTTGATTGTTCAGTCCCAATAAACGATTCAGATCATCCCGCATCACAAATACATTGGTCTCATCATATGGGTCACTGAACGTATCAAATATACCTGCCACACGAAACGCCCCCCCTGTTATCTCCCCTTCTGTATCCTGAAAACTTAGCACTATTCTCGATCCCATCTCGATATTCAGTCGTCCGGCAAGCTTTTGACCCATTAGAACAGGATTTCTTTCCTCTGACAGACCCGGCATTGCACCATTCACAATATATTGTTCTATAACATGGGTTGTATCAGATTGAACACCGTGAATACTGGCTCCAAAGCTGCTTCGTGAGCTTTGAACCAGGCCGGTAGTCATACTTTCTGCTTCAATTTTCTCAATGAAAGTGATCTCTTGAAGCTCACTTATTACAGCTTCTGAAGCGGGAATGTAATATTCCGGACTGTATAAATCGTTGAACTGCGGCTCTGATATTTCAATATGTGGCACCGACAGTTTCAGATGGTTATCCAGGTAACCCTGCGCAAGACCGACAAATAATCCGGATAAAAATATTCCCGCCCAAGTTCCCAGCACTACAGAAACGATCACAACAGCGCTGCGGGTTTTATTCCTCCAAACGTTTTTCCAGCCAAGTTTAATGATGTTTCCAACCATATCAGGCCCTCATTGCGTTTACAGGGTTTAGTTTACTGGCACGTAAAATAGGTATTGTGCAAAAACAGACAGTTATGATAAAAATGACCAGTGCCTGGGAGAAAAAAAGTGCCGGGTCTGTGGAGAATGGGAGCTCCGCTTTTAACCCAAACTCCTGTGCATAAGTGGCCATATCACCACTTATTTGTATTGGATTTATCTTAAAGTACCACGCTATTGGCAGAGCCAGCAAAATACCTATTCCACTCCCCAGCATAGATATGATAAATATTTCAATTCCAAGAATACGTGCTATTACTTTGCGAGGTGTTCCTACTGACAGCATAATTCCAAATTCATAAGTCCGTTCGGTCACCATCATCAGTACTGTTCCCAGTATGCCAAAGCCAACCACCATATAAAGAACCGCAAGCATAATATATCCACTGATACGGTCGATGTCGATGGCCTGCACCAGTTCTGGCAGCATCTCCCGCCACCCCATAATTTCGTAGGTATCTTCAGGTAAGTTCTGTTTCAGACTCTGGATGGTTGATTCTATCGCATCCGTATTCTCAAGCATCAGTGCAATGGTTGAAAGCCGCCCTTCAGCAGCCAAAAATTGCTGCGCCGTGTTAATGGGAAGCAGTACCAGTGTTCTGTTTAATTCAGGGTTAATTAACGAAATTGTCCCTTTAACAGGATACAGACCCGTCGCGCTCATACCCCTAAATCCCTGCCCGATGAGTACCAGACTGTCACCCAGCTGCAGATTAAGACGCGGCAGAACATCTTTACCAACCAACACCGCCCGTTCGTCATTGTCTTCTAAATATTTTCCGGAAACCAGATTTTTTTCGGGCTCAATGATCTTGTTTTCAGCATTCACGTCGATACCCAGCACCATTACAGGGCGGCTCTGCATTTTTCCGGCACCAAGAGCAAATGATTCAATTCGCGGAACAATAGCGGTAATTCCCTTCGGCTCTTTCAATGTTTGCATCAGAGAATCAGATACATCGAAGCTGTTGTTTATCGTCTGCTCATCCCAATACCCTTCAGAGTGTAACTGTATGTGCCCCGAAAAAGAGCCGACCGTTGTGCTGATCATCATATCATACTGGCCTTCCTGCATGGAGCGCATTACCGCAGAGAGCAATACCGCTACCACAATCGAAGACATCGTGATCAGTGTGCGGCGCTTGCTCCGCCAGATATTTCGCCATGCAAGTTTCAGCGTGAGCATATTATTCTACCCGTTTCATGTTTTGAAGACTGAAAAAGCGTTCACTGAGATTTACATCAAATTCAATATCATCATAGATGATGACCGTCTTATGACCCTCTTCATCCATTGGGAACATTTCCATGCGAGCAGGCAATAACCGTCCGCCTATTTCCCGGACTTCCGAGCCCTCCATTAAACGTACAAGCGTTCCGTCTTCATCATAAAATTCGGATCTCAGCTGCAGATACTCATCTTTTGATATATAAACAACCACTTTATCCCATACGATTGGGGCATCTTCTTTTGGGGTCATATTAATTTTATACGTATCGTACCCGTTAATGGTACTGTCTCCTGCAAGAGTGTGTACATAATCTACCACGATTGAAGACTCCCGAACCAGATCGTTGTTATCAAAATCAGACCCCATCCACGACTGGCTCATCATGGAAGGAGGCATTTTGATCGTTCTGTTGATATCAGGAAGCCAGTTCCAAATCTCATTACCGCGTTTTAAGAAGGCTGAGCCCTGATCTCGGGCTGGTGCCGTTATCAAAATCAGACTGTAATCCTGACCCATGCTCCACGCTTTCATAGAAACACTTCGCTCCCAATCGGGGCGTACAATTTCCATTGTCATTTGAGCAACCGAACTTTCCCCCTGCATTTTATCATTGGCTCTTTGAACAATCTCGGTAGCGCTCTGCCCATAACAGGGTATCGATATAATTGCCGCTAACGTAATAAGTGTTAAAATCCTTTTCATGATAATCTGTTCTTAATCTGTTCTTTATTCGACTCCCATTCTCCAATCAATTCTTCCATTTTAAGCTCCATCCATTTATAAAAAATGGCTGTCTCTTCAAGCCACTTCGACAGGTCATCATCTCTGTTTTTAAGCGCCTGTGCCTGTATAAACAGCTCTACAAATTTTTCCATTAATTCCAGCCTGCTCCCTGTGATTTTACCTATACTTATTTTACTGGCTCTGTAATAGGTTTTCCGATCCCCGGGAAAGGCAGTCTGCTCAATAAGGCCCGTTTGCAGCAGTTGTTTTACATTTGTGCTGATACTTCCCTTACTCGCCTGTAATGTTTCGCGTATTTGATCGAACGAAACGGCATCCTCATCGCAAATCAGTAAATACCCGAAAATACGGCCGGCCATTCTCGTTGTGCCAAATTGTTCAAAAAGAAGGCCGGAATCCTCTATGTGTTGCAGTTTTTTAGTGTCCATAATTCAATATACACAAAGTTTTTTAAGTTCACTACTTAATGAACTTAAAATTTGTTTCTGTTTTTTGATTAGCAATATCTTTTATAAGCTTCCAAAAACTCTCTTAAAAAAGCTTATCTTTCGTCCCTCTTAAATTTTAATCTATTCGCTTTTATGAACGTCTCCATCAATTCCGAAACAGGCCGTTTACAGGGAGTTATTGTACACACGCCCGGACGCGAGGTTTCCCTGGTAAATCCAACAATCAAGGAAGAACTACTTTTCGATGATATCATCTTTGAAAATGATGCCCGCACCGAACACCAGGACATGCTGAACGTATTTCGGGCGGCCATGCCTGAAAACGGCAAAATTCTGGAAATTCTTGACCTGGCTGTCTCTTGTTTCAAAGATGAAAATGTTCGGGGTGAATTCATTGACCTGATGATTGATGAACTGCCGTCGGAGAACCTGCATACCATCCGAAAAGATTTATTAAAGCTGGATGCAGAAATGCTTGTCCGGTTTGTTTCTGAAGGCACAATTGGCGGTCCCTTTAGTCTCCATCCAGCACCGAACCTTCTGTTTACCCGCGATCTGGCGGCGGTTGTTGGCAATAACATTATTTTATCAAGAGCTGCTAAAAAAGCCCGCGCACGGGAATTTTTGCTTATCCGCACCATCGTGAAACATCATCCGCTTTTTTCATCGGTTAAAGACAACATCATTTCGATTAGTAAGGATCAGTCGATTGAGGGCGGGGATGTATTAGTTGTGAGCGACAAGATTGTACTTATCGGCATGAGCGAGCGAACTTCTTTCAGCGGATTGATGAACGTAGCCCACCAGCTGCTTTCAAATGGCGTGGAACATGTACTTGCTATCGATATTCCCAAGCAACGCTCCTCTATGCATCTCGACACAATTTTTACATTTACCGACACAAATGAGTGTGTGGCTTACCCACCGGCCATCACTCATCAAAAGTATAATGTGGTTGATCTCTTTTCAGGGGGCACTCACGTTCAAACAAGACAGTGTCCTTCCCTAAAAGAGACGCTTGAAGAACTAACCGGAGAAACGTTTACGTTTATGAATTGTGGTGGCGACGACCCTGTTACCCAACACAGAGAACAGTGGACAGACGGAGCGAATCTTTTTGCTCTTGCCCCCGGAGTTGTAATCGGGTATGGCAGAAATACAGAAACGTTTAAAACCATGCAGGCACACGGTTACAGACATCTTGGACAGTACGAATTCATATCCAAGTACAAAAACAAAGAACTTAAAAAAGGTGAAAAAATAGCTATCAGCTTTGAGGGCCATGAGCTATGCAGAGGGCGTGGAGGTGCTCGCTGTATGACACTTCCGTTCTCAAGGAAATAACATTTTTAATCATTCGTTGTAAATTTCAAAATTCTCACATTGGCCAATCAACCTGAACCCACGGATATCTATTCAGACATTTCTGAACCGCTACGCAGAGAAAACAAAAATAAGCTTACTCCCAAGGCGATTATCAAACATACGGTTCTGTTTATTCTTACGTTTGCTTCCGTAACCTTCGTTGGGGCATTCATGTGGGTAGGACAAACTGCGAATGTTGACACTTTTTCAGACCTGCTGCCCGAAGGTGCCCTTTTTGCCACCCTTCTGCTTGCGTTTCTTGGCACACACGAATTTGGGCACTATTTTGCAGCTCTTTATCATAAAGTTAAAGTGACCCTACCCTACTTTATTCCTATTCCGCTTGGCATTGGTACATTTGGTGCCGTCATTAAAATTGAGGAGCGTGTACGAGACACGAAAAAACTGTTCGACATTGGCATCAGCGGACCCATTGCTGGTTTTATCGTTTCTCTTATTGTGCTTCTGATCGGCTTTGCCACACTGCCCGGCCCCGATTTTATTGAAAACTTTGCCGGCCACGACGAAACCATCAGCTACATTCAGGAAAACGGCACGTTTCCGGAAACTCCCATTGAGTCTGCGCCGGAAGCACAAACCATTATGCTCGGAAATACACTACTCTTCTCATTTCTGGCAAGCTTTTTTGATAACGTGCCGCCTATGTATGAAATGTATCACTACCCATTCCTGTTTGCAGGATGGCTGGGCCTGTTTTTTACAGCCTTAAACCTTACTCCCATTGGTCAACTCGATGGCGGACATATTCTTTACTCTCTGATAGGGTACGAACGACACAAAAAAGTTGCGCGAATAGCTTTTGGAGGATTAACTGCCCTCGCCGGTATAGAGGCCATCCCTTTTCTGTACCTGAATATTGAAGGATGGCTACCGGCTTATGGGCTTTCATCCATTTTATTATGGGGTCTTGTTATGCTCTTTTTGCTCCGAAAAGGATTTAATGGCGATACAACCTGGATTATACCTGTTTGGTTTGCTTCGCTTATAATCTCCGTGCTTTACCTGTTTGGTACATCCGGATTTGAGCAGGCCGGATCATTGATTTGGGTATTCTGGAGCTTTATTATTGTCTATTTTATAAAGATAGAACACCCACCCGTAATGATTCAGCAGGAGCTGAGTCCGAACCGAAAAAAACTAGGCTGGATCAGCATGGCCGTTTTTGTACTGTGTATCAGTCCTACACCTATATATTTCTTTAACTAATAACTTGTTATGATCAATCGATATCTTATTTTCTCAACCCTTTTACTCTTTGCCATCTTCTTGCAATCGTGCAGCAGTGACGACTCTCAGCCCACCCTTGATGAGGATCTCGCCATCAGTGAACAGATTGATCTTTTGATTGAAAACGACGATTACGAAACCGCTCTCGATATCCTGGAAGAGATGGATCAGAGCGATCCGGAGATTCAAACTTTGTTGGAGAAAACTCATTTAAACTATGGGCTTCACAGTATGAGCACATTTGACGAGACGGAAATGCGTACCCGTATGAACAATGCGCTTACCCAGTTTACCGAGGTGCTCCGTATAAATCCTGATAACAGTGTTGCCCGTGAGCAGATTGAGCAGATCATGGGGATTTATGCCACCATTCCGAACCGCCAGCCCGAACCTGAGGTGTTGGAAGGCCTTCGGGAAATTGGCTTCGACTACTAAAATCCCTGTTTTTGAGAAGTTGGTTCAATTGCACATCTTTAAAGATGGTGAATATTTAACAAATTCAAACCTTTTACAGCGGAACCGAATTGAGTTCAAAAAAAGATCAAAAAGGGAAGAAATCCTCCGTAACAATTCAAAACCGAAAAGCGCGGCACGATTATCACGTACATGAAACGTTTGAGGCGGGTATTGCGCTGAAGGGAACCGAAGTGAAATCCATACGCGATGGGAAAGCCAGCCTTCATGAAGGGTTTGCATACCTTCACAACGGTGAAGTGTGGCTGAAAAATATGTACATCAAACCGTATGAGTTTGGCAGCTACTACAATCACGATGAGAGAAGAGATCGTAAATTACTTCTTAAGAAAAAAGAGATCCGGGAGATTGATAAGCAGATCAACCAGAAAGGGTTCACACTCATACCGCTTAAGCTTTACTTTAAAGGTGGCTACGCTAAGATTCTGATTGGCCTGGCGAAAGGTAAAAAGCAGTTTGATAAGCGTGAAGACATCAAAGAGAAGGATGTGAAAAGAGAACTCGACAGGAAAATTAAGGGAAGCTATAAAGTAAATCTTTAGACCATGCTGGTGCATGAATGATTAAACATGGCTTCAGAAAAAAGCTTAAAGCCTTTTATATCTCAGCCCCGGAAAACGTGTTCGCCCCTGCCTGTGATTTGCGACACCTTCTGTGTCCTTTGTGTTAAATCCACATAGAGGTAAAAAAAAAGCCTTCGGTTAGAAAACCGAAAGCTTTAATTTATTGCAGAAAAGGGGATCGTCTACTCCTCTTCTCCGTCGTTCTCTTCGAGTTTGCTCTGCAGTCTTTCCATCAGTTCGGGATCCTGTTGGGCACCCATTACAACCATTCTGTAACGCTGCATAGTTAATCCGTTTTCCTCCATTTTTGCAGACATTTCCTGCTCAGCTTCGCCCTGAATTTCCATCAGTTTTGGCTGCATTTGCTGTATCGTAGCCATTTCCTCATCAGAAATATTTACCTGATCGGCCATTTGAGGGTTTTGCATGGCCATCATCATCTGCTGGAAACGCTCCAGAGATATTCCCTCTTCCTCAAGAGCAGCACCCATTTTTTCCTGTGCTTTTACCTGGATGGGTTCAAGTTCCCCTATGGTTGTTGCAATTTGATCAATTTCCTCGTCACTCACATCCGATGATGTGGGGAGGTCGGGCATTTGGGGTTGCTGCTGCTGAACTTGGGCAAACAGCATTCCGGTACTAAGTAAAAATATGGCGATAGTTAACGCCGCTTTGTTAATAAAAGTCATTAAGCTAATTATTTATTTAGATTGGTCTATCTTGTTAACCTTAGAGGATAAAAAATAGTATATGTTTCATAAAATCTTCTTTTTAAGCCTCAATATCAAAAAAGGGGAAAGAAAAGGGGGTTCCCTGTAAGCCGAATTCTGTTCCCCCGACTGCTGTCGGGGGTGGTAATCATTTATCTGGTCTCAGTGTTGCCACTGAGATCTGAGCGTTCCACCCGGGTGTGTTGCGACAAGAGGCGCACACCCTGCACAAACTTGCACCCCGTGAGGTTTACCCTGCCTTTGATGTCGCCACCAAAGCGGTGAGCTCTTACCTCACCATTTCACCCTTACCCCGACGTATCGTGGCGGTTTGTTTTCTGTGGCACTGGCTGCCCCATTACAGGGCCTTCCCGTTAGGAAGCACGGTTCTTGTTGGTGTTCGGACTTTCCTCCCTGCGAAATAAACACAGAGCGATTACCCGGGAACCCCTCTTTAAAAGTATTAAAACGTTTTGGGAGACGCTGTATTATAACTGAAGCTGCTTCTTCGCTTCTTCGAAGAAAGATGGATCTACAACAATCCGGCCGCTGTTTTCGTCGATAATAATTTTGTTTTTACGCCGAACCTCAACCTGCGTTTGCGGAGGCAGAGCCATGCCAAGAGCAGCGCCTTTCTCCATAGCTACAACAGCAATGCCGTTAGCGAGTCCATCCCTCAGTCTTTTATAGCTGCGAATATATCGCTTGTCGAGGTCTTCCTCGAGCTCTTTGCGTTTTTCAAGGAGTTTCTCTTCCTCGGCCCTGGTGTTATCAATTACCTTGTCGAGATTCTCTTTTTTGTCTTCGTGCAGAGATTTGGTATCGGCAAGCTTCTCTCTTTTTTCTTCAAGTTCTGCTTCCACCTCTTCTACTCGCTTTTCTATCTCTTCAATTCTTGAGATGGCATTCTCTACAAACTGCTTTTGTGCCTCAATCTCTTTAGTAAGCGCATCATACTCACGATTGTTGCGAACGGTAAGCTGCTGCTCTTCATATTTCTTTGTCTTGTCGTGAGATGTCTCCATATCTACCTCAAGCTTCTTTTTTTCAGCCTTGAGGCTTTCAAGCTCTTCTTCGAGGCGGTTAATTTTCGCCTCAAAACGGTTAATATTGGTTTCAATATCCAAAACCTCTTCAGGTAAATCACCACGAAGTTGACGAATTTCATCGATTCTGCTGTCGATGTATTGTAAATTTGCGAGTTGCTGGAGTACCTCTTGCATTTTGATTTACGAGTATTTAGATGTTTTTATTTTCAAATTCAGTTACATACACCTTCATAGGGTTTGTAACTTGTTCGGTTGCTTCTACTGTAAGTAGTTCAAATGCTTCAGCTAATTCTTTCCTGATGGCTTCGACTACCGGGAATTCCGTTTCATAATGTCCGGCATCAACAAGGAGAAAATCAGATTTTTCTGTGAAATAGTCATGGTACTTAACGTCAGCGGTTACAAATGCATCGGCCCCTGCATGCATTGCTTTCTCTTTTAAAAATACCCCGGAGCCGCCACATACCGCCACTTTTTTGATTCGGGTCGCTTTTCCTGAAAATCGTACCGAAGGCACATCCAGTGCGCGGCATACAAGGTGTAAAAATTCATCCACCGTAATTCCCTGGTCGGGATATTCCCCGGTTACGCCCATTCCAAAATTATTGGATGGTGTTGCCATTTCAATTTCCTGGAAACTTCCCTTTTTCATCAGCCCTTCTTTTTCAAGAGCATTTTTCAGTTGAGAAACATTATGCTGGTCGATGATGGCTTCGAAGTGCTTTTGTCCTCCTTTTCTGCCATCTACCTCATAAAAATGAGCTTCTTCTGCTGAATAGTAGTTCAGTAGTTTCAGCACAGCTTCTGTGTCTTCGTAATCGGTGGTGAGAGAAATTTTTCGGCTGATTGTGTACTGCCGGTCTAAAAACTGGAGATCATCGAGTCCCAGGTTGTTGGCCAGTACAAAGGACACGCCATCAAGGGCAGCATCCAGATTTGTGTGAGCAGAGAGCAGTGCAATATTGTTTCGGATCATTTTATAGATGATGCGTCCCTGCTCATTGGTAGGATTGATAGCCGAAATTTTATTAAAAATGAGCGGATGGTGTGAAACAATAAGCTCACATTTTTTTTCAAGTGCTTCCTCAACAATCTCTTCGGTTACATCCAGACAAACCAGCATTCTTGATACCGAAGCAGCAGGATCTCCAACAAGCAGCCCCACATTATCATAACTCATTTTAATACCCGGAGGTGCCCACTGGTGAATAAAATCTTTAATATGACGCACCTGAGTATTCATGATTATTTCTTCCCCCTTACCCACTTAGCTGTTTTGAAGCCGTTTATACAGAGATAAACTAAGCGGTTCATCGAATTGCGTATTGACGTTTGCAGTAGTACCATTGTTTTTTTCACAGACCGTAAAAATACGAATGATTTGCTTCCATTGAAAACTGTTTTTCCCAAATTTTTTATTTCTTAAAAAGAAAAACCCGGCTGGATATTTTTTCCAGGCCGGGTTTTTAAAGCGGAGCATGAAATATCTCAGAAACCTTTTCTGGGAACCCGGGGTGCTATGGAGTTGTCACGCCCGGCCTGGCTCTTACCCGCTCCCCTTGAAAATTGATAGTTGATTCTGAACCAGAAAGGTACGGCGGACGTGTTGATGATTCCTTCCGAGCGGCTTTGAAAATCCGTCGCATTAATTCTGTTGCCATCATAAGTAAAGCTTCGTGAAAACGGCAATCCGGTAATGATGCCTGCTTTCAAGCCATTGCTGAACGATTTTTCAAGAGAGATAAAGTAGAGTGCATCGCTGAACACAGACCGCTGTATTTCGGCCTTCGGGCTTGAATATTGAAACTCTGCAGAAGCAGTAAATCCATTTCCAAAACCGGTATACGCTGTAAGCCCGGTTTCATAAGCCAAAGCACGATTTGCGCTAACTCCATTTGCAGCAACAAACCCATTGGACGATGTGTGAACTTCAAAAAAACGAAAGAAGGGCTGAAAACCAGACCTGCTGGCCAGATTGATTGATCCGGACAAACGGACACCTTTTTGTTCAACGTCACCCAGATTGTGCCAATTTAATTCGTAAACACCGTTTGGCCTGAACTCAGCCAACGTGTGTATCGCATCGGTTTGATGTGAGTAAAATAAGCCAGCCGACAGGAAACTGTTTCCAAATAAAAGGGAATATTCCAGATTCAAATCGTTTCGGAACGATGGGTCCAGTCCAGGATTGCCGCTTCTTGAGCTGTAAGGGTCGTCGATGTTTTGAGACGGATTCAACTGATAAAGATGCGGATATTGAACTGAACGCCGGTATGAGAACCGAACACTTTGAGAGGTTTCCGGGATTCTATATTGTATCGAAGCATTTGGGAATAAAGCCACATGATGATTTTTATCAGACGATTGCAATCCGTAGGATGCAGATTCAACCCGCATTCCGCTCTGAAGGTCGATCTGTGAAGAATTGTATGTGAATGATCCATATCCGGCAACGTTTTCATCCCTGTATTCAAAATCAATGATTTCTTCATCAGTCATACGTATGGTTCTGGCCTGAAGGCCGCCTTCAATCACCAGTCTGTCGGTCATTGGCTGTCTGTAATCCATTCTGACGCGGTGGATTTGCCGGTTTGGTTTCATCAGGTTCTGAATAATATCACCGGCTTGATGATTAACGTATGTAACAGAATTTGTGGCATTCAATGTTTGGCGGGCAGCATCAAACGATAGCTTTCGGCCGTTTTGTCCGTCGGGTTGATAGTTGTAAAACACAGAATAAAATTCGCTGCGGTTCGAATCATCGTCAATCTTGTCGGATGACCAGAAGCTGGCTTGCTCTCCCTGCTCCATTGCTTCTGCGGTACCACTGTTTTCCTGAGAGTAGGGGTTGAACCATCCGTAGAAACCGAGTTCATGGCTGCTGCTTATGGCATAATCTATCCCATAGTGAAATTTGTGTGACCAGTACTGCTGTCGTACATTTTGCACGCTGTTCCACTCTGTTTCAAAGGCTGATCGTTCCGATTTTTCCATCACATCGAAGTAACTGAACTCACCATTGTAGGATGTAAAAAGGTTCAGCCTGCCCCTACTGTAATTCACACTATAAGCAGGAAAGAGATACTTTTCTGAATGAGATGTTGGTACATCAAGATTCAGATGGCCGCTGAATGAATACTCCGGCTGTTTTTTTAGAACAATATTGAGAGCTCCGGTTACAGAGGCCTCGAAACTGGCAGGCGGCATATTTAAAATATCAACCCTGTCGATTTGTGAAGAGTGAAGCTGACTCAAAAAACTTCTGTCCCGTTCTTTGCCATCCACAAAAATGATGATATTCCGGCTGCCTTCCAGAGAAATATTTTGCATGATATCAACATCTATACCGGGAATGAATTTCAGCAGATCCGTGCCCGATGATGAGGCGCTCACCAGGTTTTCGTTTACATAGTAAGACGTTCTGTCTGCGGAGGGTCTTGCCGTAACTTCGCCCATTACCGTGATTGATTCGTGCATAATGAGTGCAAAAGAAAGGGGAATTTCACCCAATTCAATCGTTTCTTCGGATTTTACATCAATCTGCTTGTAGTACGATTCATAGCCAATGACACTAATTCGGAGGATATAGTTTCCGGAATCAGAAACTCTCAAACTGAAAATGCCGTCAATGTCGCTCACTGTACCTGCGATCATGTTTGTTTCGGTTGAATCCAAAAGTGCCACATGGGCGAATGGCAGAGGTACCTTTTCTTCACTGTCTGTTACAACTCCGGTAATTAACTTATTATGCTGTGCCTGAAGAAAAGGTGCATGGATGATCAAAAAGAGTAAAAAGAATGCTGCGTAAAGAGTATGATTGATTTTATTTTCTGTTTTCATAGTCGTGCTCCGTCACTTCTGTTTTTGTGTTGTTTACTGCTTCTGATGAAAGTTCGGAGAGATTAAAAACGGGCACAACAGAGAGGGACAGAGAGCAAGAATTTGCCATGAATAGCAATCAGAGAGCAGATGATTTGGGATAAACGGCAGGGTTTTGTGATGATCGGTTATGGTATCACCATCACAATTGTCACGGAAATACCGAAAATCACGGAGATTCAATGATTTTCGGTGTCAAGACATCAATAACCAATTGAATTATTATTTCACGAATTAACCGAATTGCTTAAAAAGCTCTCGAAATTTTCCGGTATGCCTTCTGGAGACAGGAATTTCTCCCGGAATCTTTGGAATTTTGAGCCGAAAACCGAGAGCGTTACCGTTAGCCTCTTCAACTTTTTTCAGGTTCACGATAAATGCCCTGTGCGTTCTCAGCAGAAATGGAAAATCAGACAGTTGATCTTCCACACTACTGATAGAACAGCGAATCACTTTTTCCCGGATTTTGCTTTCCTGATGCAGGTAAAAATTCACATAATTTCCATCTGATTCGGAATACAGAAACTCTGAAGGGTAAAAACTCATCTCTTCTTTTTTTAGCGGAGTATTGATGATTATGAGTTCTTCACGGGCACCATTTTCTTCTGCAAGTTCCTGATCTTTTTGAGGGTGTGTCAGTTTTGTTTGAAAAAGCTGATTAATATTGATAGCCGTGAACAGATAAAGTGGTATTCCTGCAATCAGGAATGTGCCAATATACGAATCGGCCAGGGTTTCCAGATTCCATCGGTCTGCAGGCTTCTCAATCAGAAATGCCATAAAATAA
>Ga0209936_1000788_pt1 | contig 18150 bp, 18 predicted proteins | sample SalPonR1_A_D1_MG_FD_185694 | JGI IMG/M metagenome (GOLD analysis project Ga0209936, IMG submission 185694) | Salt pond soil microbial communities from South San Francisco under conditions of wetland restoration - Salt Pond MetaG R1_A_D1_MG... ... | reverse complement strand
CTATATCCAATTTATCTAACACCTTATCAATATTAAGGAAATTATCTTGGACAACTGTAACATTCGGATATATATCTTCTTCTTTATGAAAATTATTAACAGCTTCTATATCTCTATCTACGGCTATTACTCTTCCTTTACAAGCTTTTTTAGATATCTCTTTAGTATGTCCTCCTCCACCAAGAGTACAATCTACATATATTCCATCTTCTTTAATGTTTAAGCCTTCTATTATTTCATTTAACATTACTGGTTCATGATGAAAATTCATATATACCTCCTATAAGTCCAATCCTAAATCATTCATTTTTTCCGCTATTTCGTTAAAGTCCATATCCTCAGCATTAGAATAAATATCCCAATTATCTTTATTCCAAATTTCTATTCTATCTAAAACACCAATAATGACTGTTTCTTCATTCATTTCGCTGTAATCTCTTAAATTAGGAGGAACAAGAATTCTTCCTTGCTTATCAATACTACATTCATTAAAGCCTGATAAAAATCTTCTTGAAAAATATCTATGTTCCGTACTCAATATTGATAGTTTTTTTAACTTTTCAGTGAATTCTTTCCAAGTGTCTTCAGGATATATAAGCAAACTTTTATCAAAGCCTTTCCCTAAATAAAAAGTCTCTCCTAAATCATATCTAAATTTAGCAGGTATTATTAATCTACCCTTTCTATCAATATTATGGAAAAATTCTCCTGTAAACATAATCTACCACCTTATGGGTATATCGTACCACTTAATGGGTTTATTATACCACTTTAATAAAAAAAACACAAAAAAAAATCAAGCCTCGGCTTGATTTTTTTTAAAATTAATTATTTTCTATTTTTAATGAAAACACCTGTCATAGTTACTACTATAATTATACTAATTAGCTGAGCGACTCTAAAGTCTCCAAACATAAGGCTATCCGTCCTTAAACCTTCAACAAAAAATCTGCCAATTGAGTAAAGTATAGCGTAGAGTAAGAAGACTTCTCCATCTTTTTTTCTTGCTTTTCTTCTATACCAGAGTAAAAATATAAAAACCACTATATTCCACAATGATTCATAAAGGAATGTTGGGTGAACTTTTTGTCCATTTATAATTATACCCCAAGGTAGATCTGTTACTGTTCCGTAAGCTTCTTGATTAATAAAATTACCCCACCTACCTATTGCCTGTCCTAGAATAATACTTGGTGCAGTTATATCTGCTATCTGCCAAAAATTAACCTTTCTTATCTTGCAGAATATAGCACCAACTAAAACAGCTGCTATAATACCACCGTGAATAGCCAGTCCTCCACCTCTTATATTGAAAATTTCTAAAAAATTATTTTTATAATAGTCAAATTGAAAAATCACATAATACAATCTAGCACCTATTATAGCGGAAGGAATTGCAATTATTAACAAATCCATTAAGTCTTCATCTCTAAATCCTATTCTTCTAGCTTCTCTTAGTGCCAATAAAGTTCCAATTAATACTCCTGATCCTATTAAAATTCCATACCACATTATATCAATGTTAAATATAGAAAATGCTACGGGATTAATATCCATATAATCAACTCCAATTATCTTAGTTTAGCATTAAACAATTTTTTCAATCTTTCAAGTATTTTGTCGTACTTGCCATTAACTTCTTCTTCCAACAAAGTTTTATCTGAAGATCTAAAAACCATAGTATACGCTAAGCTTTTCTTTCCATTCTCTATGTTTTTTCCTCTGTAAATATCAAACATTTCAATCTTCTCAAGATTATCTATAGACATAGCTTCAACTTCCTCAATTATATCTCCAACTAATATGTCTTCATCTACAACTATTGATATATCACGAGTTACTGAAGGATATTTAGCTATTTCCTTGTAAGTTTTTTCTTCAATTTTATTCTCTAATATTTTATGTATATCAATTTCTGCTAAATAAGTTCTCTCATCTATTTCATAATTTTCTCTAACGTCGGGATGTGTTTCACCCATTAGTCCTATTTCAATATTGTTTGAAACAATCTTTGCGGTTCTTCCTGGATGAAAAGAAGAAATATTTTTTTCTACTTTAAATTTATATTTAAAACCGAATTTATTTAATAAATTCTCTACTACACCTTTCAAGCTATAAAAATCATAATTTCCATACATTCCTATACTTACTTTTCTTATTTCATTGGGGATAGTTTTATTACTATTCTCAAAAGTATTCCCTATTTCAAATAACATACCTTCTTTTATTCCGTGATTTGAGTTTTTAGATATAACCTTAAGCATATTAGGCATTAGAGTGGTTCTCATAGAACTAAAATCTTCCCCTAAAGGATTACTTATTTCTACATAATTTCTTAATGAATCATCTTTCTTAACATTAAATCTATCATATTCTTTTGGACTAATAAATGAATATGTAGTAATTTCATATAATCCTAATCCGTATAGGACATTCTTACATTTGTCTTCAACTTTTCTTAGCTCTGATTTTGAACCTTTCAATATGTTTCCCTCTAAAGGTTTTGGTAGAATATTGTGAAAACCATGTATTCTTCCAACTTCTTCTATTAAATCTGCTTCTATTTTCAAATCCTTTCTAAAGCTTGGTATTTTAGAAATTATTTTCTCTTTTTCTAGTCTGCTTTCTATATATAAAGAGTTTAAAATTTGGAGCATTTTCTCATCTCTAATATCTGTTCCCAATAAATTATTGCAACTTTGAGGTTTCATAGATACTTCTTTAATCTTAGATTCTTTTTCTCCTTTATCTATAACCCCTTTAACAATAGTTCCTGCTCCAATACTTTCTATTAACTGGCAAACTCTATTACAAGCGTCTACTACTATTTCATTAGAAAGATCTTTTTCATTTCTGGAAGATGCTTCACTTCTAAGTCCTAGTTTCTTAGAAGTTTCCCTTACTGATTTACCATCAAAATTTGCACTTTCTATTAATATTACCTTAGAATCTTTCCTCACTTCAGAGTCAAAGCCACCCATAACTCCTGCTATTCCAAGAGGTACCGATTCATCTGCAATAATCAGCATATCTTCATCTAATTTTCTATTCAGCTTGTCTAGTGTTGTTATTTCTTCTCCACTTTTAGCTCTTCTTACTTTAACTACCTTACCTTCCAAAGTATCTAAATCGAATGCATGTAAAGGCTGTCCCAATTCCAACATTACGTAATTTGTTGCATCCACAATATTGTTTATAGGTCTAATTCCAGCATCCATTATTTTTCTCTGCAACCAAAGAGGAGATGGTCCTACTTTTACATCTTTTATTACTCTACTATAATATCTTGAACATAAATCTTCATCTAATATTTCAATATCTTGAACATAATCATTTACATCATCTACTTCATTAATGATTTTAATCTCAGGATAATTGAATTCAGTGTTTAATGAAGCCGCAGTCTCTCTCCCTATTCCTACCATACTTAAACAATCCGGTCTATTAAAAGTAATCTCTAAATCTAGTATATAACCTTTCAAATCCAAAACATCGACAATATCTTTTCCTAGTTCAACTTCTTCATTAATAATAATAATTCCATCTCTCGATTCTTTCGGTACTAAAGAACTATCTATTCCAAGTTCTTCATATGAACAAAGCATTCCTTGAGATTCTATACCTCTAAAATCAGTCCTTTCAATTTCCATTCCATTAGGTAAAACAGCTCCTTCTATAGCAACAGGGACGAAATCATTTTCTCTAATATTTTTTGCTCCAGTTATCAACTTTACTTTTTTATCTCCTAAATCCACATACACTATTTGCAACTTATCGGCATTTGGATGTGATTCTAATTTTGTGATTTTACCTACATAAGTATTTTTGATATTTTTATCCATATTTATTATAGAATCCACGTGTGTTCCTGTCATAGTTAACTTGTCAGATAAATTTCTTATATCTGTATTTATATCCACATATTCTTTCAACCAGTTTATCGGTACTAACATATATACCTCCTTAGAATTGTTTTAAAAATCTTATATCATTTTCAAATAGTAGTCTAATATCGTTAATTTTATGCTTCACCATAGTAACTCTATCTATTCCCATACCAAAGGCATATCCTGAGTATACATTTGGATCTATTCCGCAGTTTTCAAGAACCTTTGGGTGAACCATACCACAACCTAAAAGTTCCATGCTCCATCCAGTATAGCTGCAAGCTTCACAGCCTTCACCTTTACATACTAAACAAGATACATCTACTTCCGCACTTGGTTCTGTAAAAGGAAAATTATGAGGTCTAAATCTAGTTTTCATATCATCGCCAAATAATTCCTTAACAAAATGATTTATTGAATCTTTTAAGTTAGCTAAAGTTACATTCTTATCCACTACTAGACATTCCATTTGATGAAACATAGGTGAATGAGTATCATCTACTTCATCAAATCTAAAAGTCCTTCCTGCTGAAACTATTCTTATCGGAGGTTTTTGCTCTTTCATTACTCGTATCTGTACCGGCGAAGTTTGAGTTCTTAAAAGAAGTTCATCATTAATATAAAAAGTGTCTGATTTATCCCTAGAGGGATGATCCGGCGGAGCATTTAGAGCATCAAAATTATGTTCAACTGTATCTATTTCAGGCCCCTCAACTACATCATAACCCATTTTAAGAAACAAATCTTCAAGTTCCTCTTTAACCTTTAAAAGAGGATGTCTTTTCCCCACGTCGGGAAAATCCCCTGGTATTGATATATCTATTTTTTCTTTCTCTAATCTTTTATTCTTTTCAACATTTTCAATTTCATATTTCTTTTTTTCAATGTTTTTTTCTAATATAGTTCTTACTTCATTTGCCATTTTCCCTATAATAGGTCTTTTTTCTTTCGGTAAACTTCCCATCTCCCTCAAAAGCAAAGTTAATTCACCTTTTTTTCCTAAGTATTTTACTCTAATTCTTTCAATCTCTTCTTTTGTTTCAACATTTTTTATTTCTTTTATTGCACTTTTTTGAATTTTTTGCAGTTTTTCTTCCATAAAAATCTCCTTTCAAAAAATAAAACACTTCACCTAAGAGGCGAAGTGACGCGGTACCACTCTTCTTTTCACTTATATTTTTAACGGTTCAAACCGGATAACCTTACTAATTTCAGACTATCTGCTATTGAGGGAAAGTCAACTGGATAGCGGTATATGTTTACAGCCTTGACACACACTCTCTTTATCACTATTTGCTCCAATTTTTAATCTCAATCATCGCATTTAATATTTTTATAAATTATACCAAAATTAATTTTATATATCAACTAGTTATTTCGTATATTAGTATAGCAGCTGCTATACCAGCGTTGAGTGACTCTATATCACCTTTCATCTCTATCCCTACTAACTCATGTGATTTGCAAAGAATTTTTTCTGAAACTCCACTACCTTCATTTCCAATAACTAAAGCTATTTTTTCTTTAAAATCCAAATACTTAATATTAACATTATATCTTGGAGTAGAAGAAAATATTTTAAAACCTGAAATTTTAAGTTTTTCCAAAATCTCATCATTATCATGAGAAACTACTATAGGTAATCTCGATATAGAACCCATTGAAGCTCTAACCGTCTTATTATTATATAAATCAACAGTATTTTCTAAAGTTATTATTCCACCAATATTAAAAGCGTCACAGGTTCTAATTATAGTTCCTAAATTACCTGGATCTTGGATTCCATCTATTAGAATAATATTTTTTTTCTCAATTATTTCGTCAATTTTATAATCCTCAAAACTAACTACAAGGATTATACCTTGACTATTTTTAGTATCGCTTGTTTTATTAAATATATCTTTCTCTACAATATGAATCTCTAAATTTTGCTTTATTTTTTTTACATCATCCAGCTTATTAAACTCTTCTGAAACTAGAGCAAAATCTATATTATTAGAATATTTTAAATAATCTAAAGATATTTGATATCCTTCTACCAAATACTTTTTATATTTATGTCTGTATTTTTTTAATTGTAAATTCCTTAATAATTTTATTTTTGAATTATTCTTACTTTTTATCATTTTCTTTTTCTTCTAATTTCTTCAAGCTAACATTATCTCCTATTACTATTAATGTATCTCCTCTTTTAATAATATCTTCTGCATATGGTGATATGTTTACATCTTCTCCAGTTTTAATTGCCATTACACTTACGCCATATATTTTGGGTAGTTGTAAATCTTTTAAAGATTTATCTTCCCATTCTTCTTTTGCAGCAACTTCTATTATAGTATAATCCGGTGCAAATTCTATTACATCTAATATGTTCGATGAAACTAAATTGTGGGCAACTCTTATACCTATATCTCTCTCAGGAAAAATTACTTTATTTGCACCTATTTTATATAGAACCTTTCCGTGAAGTTCATTTTGAGCCTTAGAAATAACCTTTTTAACACCTAATTCCTTTGCAATTAAGGTTCCCATTATAGAAGCCTGAACATCAGAACCTATAGTAACTATAGCCACATCAAAATTTCTAATACCAAGAGTTTTTAATGCTTTTTCGTCTACTGCATCTGCTTGTACTGAATGAGTAACATATTCAGATATTTCTTGAACCTTATCAGGATCTTTATCGATTGCTAATACATCATATCCTAATTTACACAAAGTTTTTGCTACACTTGACCCAAATCTACCGCATCCTATAACTACGAATTGTTTCATAATTTCCTCCTTATCCTACAAGTATTTTTCCTATTGGGAATCTATAATTTCCTTTATTTTTGTCCTGTCCTTGGGCTATTGCAAAAGCAATTGTTAGAGGACCTATTCTTCCTATAAACATTGTAAAAGTTATTATAATCCTTCCTATATTAGATAGGTTGGGAGTTAATCCTCTACTTAGTCCTACTGTTCCAAAAGCTGAGATTACCTCAAAGAATACATCGTGGAATGTAAAACCACTATTAATTTCTGTAATCGATAAAATAATAGTAACAACTGCAACTACAAAGGTAGCTATCGTGACTACAGATAAAGCTCTAATGACTGTTTTTAAATCTATTCTTTTCTTGAAAAATTCTATATCTTCGTAGCCCATAACTAACCTATATGTTGATATTATAATTATTCCGGTTGTTGTGGTTTTAATACCTCCCGCTGTTGAACCTGGAGAACCACCAATAAACATTAATATTATAATTAAGAATGATGTAGAATATTTTAAGCCAGCCGTATCAATAGTATTAAATCCAGCAGTTCTTGGAGTAACTGATTGAAAAAAAGATGCCATTATCTTATCTTTAACATTTAATAACCCTAAGGTTGCAGGATTATTATATTCCATCACTAAAACTAGTATAGCACCAAAAATTATCAATATTGTTGTTGTTATAAGAACTAATTTTGTGTGCAGAGAAAAGTATCTAAATCTTCTTTCTCTTAACACCTCCATAAACACATAAAATCCTATTCCTCCTAAAACTATAAGCAGCATCACCGTAATATTAACGATAATATCATCTGTATAATCTACGAGACTATTACCAGTAATATCAAATCCTGCATTACAAAAAGCAGAGACAGCATGAAAAATAGAATACCATATCCCTTTTATCATGCCCATTTCTTTGGTAAATGAAAAAGATAAAAATACAGCACCTATTGCCTCTATGCCTATTGTCATAAACAAAACTCTTTTAGTTAATAGTACTATCCCTTGTAAAGTTGTAGCATTTAACTCTTCTCTTATTAAAAGTCTATCTTTCAAAGTAATTCTTCTTCCTAAAAGAAATGCTATTAAAGTTGCCATAGTCATAATTCCCAGTCCACCAATTTGAATAAGTATTAAAATAACTATTTTCCCAAATAAAGTCCAGTGAGCTGCTGTATTAACTACTATTAGACCCGTAACACAAACTGCTGAGGCTGAAGTAAATAAGGCATCTATAAAACCTATGCTGTTTCCATCAATAGAAGCAAAAGGAAGGTTCAAAAGAGTAGCTCCAGTCAAGATCGTTATCCCAAACCATAGTATTAAAAAGTGAGAAGGATTCAATTTTAAACTATCATAATTTTTATTCGGATTATTCATACAGTCCTCCTAAATGTTCACTCATTATTATAGCATTTAATTATTTAATTTAAAAGAAAAAAGACTGCCTTTGACAGTCTCTAAAAAAATTTACTTTACAGATTCTACTAAAGTTTTAAAACCCTCTGGGTCGTTTACAGCCATTTCTGAAAGCATTTTTCTGTTTATTTCAATGTCATTTTTCTTTAATGCATTTATAAATCTACTGTAAGACATTCCGTGTATTCTAGAAGCTGCATTTATTCTAGTAATCCATAATCTTCTTAAATCTCTTTTTCTAAGTTTTCTTCCAGTATACGCATAGGATAAGGACTTCATCACTGCTTGGTTTGCCATTTTAAACTGATTACTTTTTGCTCCATAGTATCCTTTTGCTAACTTTAATACTTTTTTGTGGTTTTTCTTTGCATTTAAACCTCTTTTAATTCTAGCCATTTATGATCCTCCTCACTATTTGTATGGTATTAACTTTTCCACTCTTTTTTTATCTCCATCAGATACTAAAGTGTTTTTTCTTAAATTTCTAACTCTTTTTGAAGATTTTTTTCCTGTATTGTGACCTTTATAAGCTTTTGCTCTTTTAATTTTACCAGTAGCTGTTTTATTAAATCTTTTAGCTGCTGATCTTTTAGTTTTTAATTTAGGCATTTCTAGTCCTCCCTTAATTATCCGATTTTGCACTTAAAAACATAATCATTTGTCTGCCTTCCATTTTAGGTTTTTTATCAATGATTGAATACTCTTCGGTTTCTTTAGCAAATTTTTCTAGAACTTCTCTTCCCATATTTTTGTGACCCATTTCTCTTCCTCTAAATCTCACAGAAACCTTTACTCTATCTCCATTTTTTAAAAACTCAATAGCATGCTTTGCTTTGTATCCTAAATCATGGTCCTCAATTTTTGGGGAAAGTCTTATTTCTTTTACTTTAATCACCTGCTGCTTTTTCTTTGCTTCTTTTTCTTTTTTCTGCTGTTCGTATCTGAATTTACCATAATCCATTATTCTACAAACAGGTGGTTTTCCATTTGGAGCTACTTCTGCTAGGTCCAAACCTTTTTCTATAGCTAACTTCTGGGCTTCTTCAATTGGTAAAATACCCAATTGTTCACCTTCTTGGTCTATTACCCTTACTTTTCTTTCACGAATTTCTTCATTAATCTTAAGTTCTTTAATAATTACACCTCCTAAATATAATAAAAAAGACAGCTATATCCGCCATCTTCTAAACATACCAAACCCAAAATAATCGGTTTAGTAAATATTAACCCTACTGACTTTCGTCGAAAGGTGAGAAGCGGATACTTCTACTTTATTAACTATTTAAGTATACCAGATATAAAATATTTGTCAATTATTATTTTATGTAAGCCATTGGATTAGTATGATTCCCATTAATTCTTACCTCAAAGTGTAAGTGGGGTCCAGTTGATAAGCCTGTAGTTCCAGATTTTGATATAACTTGACCCTTAGTTACACTCTGTCCTTTCGAAACTAAAACACTCGTATTGTGTGCAGAAAGAGTTGAAATACCTCCACCGTGGTCAACTATTACTATATTTCCATAAGCGCCATACCACCCGGCATACTGTACTACTCCGTCGTTAGCTGCAACTATATTTTGGTTCATAGCCACACCTATATCCACTCCTGTATGCATTTTTGAATACCCGTAAATAGGATGCATTCTCATACCGTAGGGCGATGTTATCCTATAATATCCTGGAGATGGCCAAGCCATTACTCCTCCAGCATATTCCATTTCCAACTGTGCTCTATTTATTTCCTCTTCTAATCTTTTAGAATCTGCTAACAATTTATCTTCCTGAGCTTCAAGTTGTTGGATTTTACCTTGCAAACTTCTCATATAATCTTCTTTGCTTCTACTAACAATTACTATCTCATTCTTCTTGTTTTCAACTTCATTTAAGGCTAAGGAAAGATTACTCTTCTCGCTTTCCAACTCTGCCTTCAAAGTATTCAGTTGATTGTTTTCAGTTTCTAGTCCACTTAGTAGCTCCACATCATTATCAACAATTTTTTGTACCATATCTAATCTTGTAAGAAAGTCGTTTAAATCTTCTGCTTCAAATAAAAGCTCAACATATCCTAAGGAACCACCCTTTTTATACATAACACGTACTCTTTGTTCCAACAGTTCTGTTTTAAGATTTATTTTTTTTTCAATCTCTTGGATAGTATTTTGGCATTCAGAAATATTATTATTCATTTCCTGAATATTGGAACTTAATTGATTAATTTCAGAATTTATATTTTTTATTTCACTATCTAATTTGTTAATCTCTTGAGCTACAGAATTTTTCGCCTGCTTTTCTTGATCTAATTTCTCTAGGATACTTTCTCTCTGCTGCTCGGTATATTCTAAGCTATTTTTTAAATCATCAATATTAGATGCACCTGCTGAAACTGTAAAAACAGAAACAACAACTATAACTATTAATAAAAACCTTAACTTTCTCATTTTAACCTCCTAGACATTCAAGAATTTTTTTAGTGATACTATACTGCCTAAAATACCTATACCAATACCTATGGTAACGAATATTATTAAAATATCTGTCGAAATCGAAGTTGCTGGTATGAAATTAAAAGACAACAATGGTGCTAGTTTCTGGTTACCATAACCTACTAAATAATCATATGCATTTAATACTACTATAGTAGCTATTATAGAACCTAACAAGCCTAATAGCAATCCCTCAAGTATAAAAGGACCTCTTACATAACCATTAGAAGCTCCTATATACTGCATTAATCTTATTTCTGTTCTTCTTGAAGCTACAGTTATTTTAATTGTGTTTTGAATAATAAAAATACTTATTAAAAGAAGAACTACGATAAGTGCTGTACCAATTATTTGAACATAATTGGAAGTATTTATTAACATGTCGATAGCTTCCTTATAGTATTTGATCTCTTCTATTCCATAGATGTTTTCTATGCTAACCAGCACTTCTTCCGAGTAAGTTATATCTTCAAGCTGAATAACATATGTGTTTGGAAGAGGATTTTCAGTAAATCCATCAAGCAGATCTCCATCTTCACCCCAATCTTCCTTCATCTTGTTTAAGGCATAATCTTTAGACTGATAAACAACTGAAAGAACTCCATCCATAGATTTTATGTCATTACCTATTTCTTCTATCCTTTGATCTCCAATATCATCTTCGAGATAAACATATATCTCATCAAATTTTTCTTGAGCAGTTAGAGTTAAAGTATTTATGTTAAGAATAAGCAGCAATATCATACCTAGAATAATAAGTACTGATGCTACAGAACCTATAGAAGCTAAACTCATTGTCCTATTTCTAAGAATACCTTGAAAGCCTTGTTTGAAAGTATTTTTTAAAATTCTAGAAAACATTATAGTACTCTCCCTCTCTAGTATCTCTTATGATTTTTCCATTCTTAAGCTCTATTACTCTTTTTTTCATTTCGTCTACTATGGCTCTATCATGAGTAGCCATAATGAGGGTAGTACCTCTTTTGTTAATTTCCCTAAATATCTTCATTATTTCATAAGAGGTTTCTGGATCCAAATTTCCTGTAGGCTCATCAGCTATAATCACCTTTGGCTTATTTGCTACAGCCCTTGCTATAGCAATTCTTTGCTGTTCTCCTCCTGCAAGTTCATTCGGATAATTATTTGCTTTATCACTAAGACCTACCATACTTAAAACTGTAGGAATTTCTCTTCTTATTATTCTTGCATTGTGCCCTACTACTTCCATTGCAAATGCTATGTTTTCGTATACCGTTTTATTTTCTAAAAGTCTAAAGTCTTGAAATATAACTCCTATCTTTCGTCTATGTATTGGTATCATTCTATTTGTTAGATTTGTTATATCTTCTCCATTAAATATTATCTGTCCACTAGTAGGTTCAACTTCTTTTATTAATAATCTTATTAAAGTAGTTTTTCCAGCTCCACTTTTACCTATTATAAATGAAAAACTTCCTTCATCAATTTTTAAATTTATATTTTCAACAGCTGTAAATTTATTTTTATATATTTTCGATACGTCTCTGAAATCGATCATTTGTTCTCCTTCTTGTCAGTTATGTTCTTATTACTATTTTACAGGTTTTTAGAATTTTTTTAAACATATTTTTATAAATTTTTTACACTATTTTTACTAAATATAACTTTTATCAGGAATTTAGGTATAGAAATTTGTCTTTTTATCCTTTTGGGATCTTTTATTAATCTGTATAGCCATTCTAAACCTAATTTTTGATAAATACTAGGTGCTCTGTTAACTTCTCCTGCTAAAACATCTATAGTTCCTCCGTTGCCTATTATAATATTAGAATTAAGTTTATGAATATTTTTGTCAATCCATTTTTCCTGTTTTGGAGATCCTAAGCCCACAAATAAAATATTTGTATTTTTTTCATTGATATTTTTTATTATATCATTTTCTATGTTTTCATATCCATCATCGTTGAAAAAATATCCGTGATGAAAACCCACTATATTTTGATACCCTTTTTTTTCTAAATTTTTCTTTGCTTTTTCAGCAACTCCAGGTTTTCCTCCTAAAAAAAAGACATTATATCCTTTATTTTTTGAATGCTCAAGTAGTTTCATTGATAAATCAAAGCCTGTAACTCTTTCTTCAAGCCCTGCTTTATATATTTTCGAAGCATATATTAATCCTATACCATCAGGTGTCACCAAAGCTCCCGAATTAATTATACTCCTTAATTCCAAGTCCTTTTGGCACATCATAATAATTTCGGTATTTGGTGTGAAAATTATCTTTTTTTCTTTATTTTCTAATATGTTGTATAAAATCTCTTCAACTTCTTTAAAGTTTTGATTATTTACTTTTACTCCTAAAATCGATGTTTTATCCATTATTACACCTATCTATAAATTTATTTTTAATACTTTTCTATAATCCACTAATTATTTATAATTCATAATAAACTTTTTATTACTTATTTATACATCAAAATATATGTTATCATAACAAAAGTCAAAATTCTATCATATTTTTCATTGATAATTATTAATTTATAATCTAAAATGATAATAATATCATTATTAGAAGGAGTTGAAAATTTGAAAAAGAAAATTATATTATTTTTAATTATTTCCTTAATTTTAGTATATCCTGTTATTGGGTTTTCCTCTAACACCACAGAAAATGATGATCCTCTTATAACATTAAGTTATTTGGATTATCGTTTTGAAGAATTTAATACTGTAGTTGATGAAAATATAAGTAATCAAGGAATCCTTATAACAAACTTGGAAGAAAAAGTAAATAACCAAGAAAAAACTATATCAGAATTAGAAGAAACAATAAATAGATTAAAAGTTTCTTCCAGCACTTTAGAGGTTGTTGAATTATCTGAAAATCAAAAAATAATCTTAGAAGCAGGCTCAGAAATAATACTAAGAGCAGGTACCGCATATGCTATTACTTCTGAACAAGGAGGATTATCTGATGTTACTGCAGGTATAGATATAAAAGAAGATGAATCCATACCTCGAAACCACCAATTAATAATTCCCAGAAGTGATGGAAGAGGAATCTACGTTGATAGCTATGCCATATTTATGGTAACTGGAGTTTACGAAATTATTGATTATTAAAAGCACCTGTCAGGTGCTTTTAATTTTCACAATATTTAATAGCTTCAGGCATAAATTCTATAATGCTTTTTGCTGTCATAGAGTTTTCTCCATACTTATTTGCTGCCATATCTCCAGCTAAACCATGAATAAAAACTCCTAGTTTAGCTGAATCAAAATTACTATATCCTTGCCCAGCTAAAGCTGCTATTATTCCAGTAAGAACGTCTCCACTACCTGCTGTAGCCATCCCAGGATTACCTGTTTTGTTAATATAAAAATTCCCATCTGGACTTGCTACAACTGTATTAGACTTCTTAAGCACTGTAGTTACCTTATATTTCTTCGAAAAATCCACTGCTATTTTTTGAGGATTATTTAAAATATCTTGTTTTGATATTTTAGATAATCTTTCCATTTCTCCTACATGAGGAGTAATTATTAGGTTATTATTCTTCCTTAAAACTTCTGTATCACTAGAAATACAATTCAACCCATCTGCATCTAAAACTATAGATTTTTCAATATTTTTCAATAGATTTCTAATCAACTTTTCTCTACCTTCATCCCAGCCAAGACCTGGTCCAATACCAATTACATCAGAACCCTTTATTTTTTCCATTATTTCATCAAAGTTAGAATAACCAAAAAAATCTTTTGTTTTGTTTATCCTCCTAACAATAACTTCATCAAGTTTTATTGATAAAACATTAGCTATAGATTCAGGAACTAAACAATACACAAGACCAGATCCCATTCTTAGAGAGGCAGTCGAAGATAAATATATAGAACCCGACATACCAAAACTCCCACCAATTAAAGAAACTCTTCCATAATTTCCTTTATGACTTTCTTTCTTTCTTTTCTTTATATAAATTGGAGGTTCTTTATCAGAAAAAAAATTACCATCATCAATAAGGGCTACAGCAGAAGCATATTTTTTTTCATGAGTTATAGACAAAGCAACATAAACTTCACTGATATCCGATAACTTTAATATAGCATAAGGTGCACCATTTAAATCATGCCTTATTTTAATATCCTTCCATGAAGTTTTTCCAATTCCAGTTCCCAATGCTTTGCTCACTGCTTCTTTAGATGCAAAAAAACCAGCTACCGTCTCGCTACTGTACTTCTTTCTCTTTATATAATTCTTTTCATTTTCATCAAAAATTTTATCTATAAATTTTTGATTATCTTTTAATTTTTCAATTCTACTTATCTTAACAATATCTAATCCTATTCCTTTCATATCTCTATCACCACCTTGATTATATAATCTTAGAAATTAAAAGTAAACATATAATTGACATATATTGATTATTGTATAATAATATATATAGAAAAAATGAGAGGAGCTTAGAATGAGTGATAAAGTAAATTTAATAGTACATCCATTAATCCAACACAAATTAACATTACTTAGAGACAAAAATACATCTTCTAAAGATTTTAGACAGCTTGTAAGTGAAGTCTCTATGCTAATGGCATATGAGGTAACAAGGAGTTTGCCTTTGGAAGACAAATTAATTGAGACACCTATATGCAAGACTACGGGTAAGACTTTAAGCGGTCTTGATGTAGCAATAGTGCCGATAATGAGAGCTGGAATGGGTATGGTAGAAGGAATGCTAAATCTTATGCCTACTGCAAAAGTAGGACATATTGGGATTTATAGGGATGAAGAAACAATTCAACCTGTTGAATACTACTGTAAATTACCATCAGATATATCTGAAAGATTAGTAATAGTTACAGATCCTATGCTTGCAACTGGAGGATCTTTAAGAGATGCTATTACTATGTTAAAGAAAAGAGGCGCTGTTCACATTAAAGCAATGGTATTGGTATCTACAGAAGAGGGTATAAATGAAGTTCATAAGTTACATCCCGAACTTGAAATATTTACTATATCAATAGATGAAGGCTTAAATGAAAACAGCTACATAGTTCCCGGTTTAGGGGATGCTGGTGATAGACTATTTGGAACAAAATAAATATAAGTATAAAAATAAAATCTCTTTGCAGAGATTTTATTTTTATATTATTTCCTTAATTTTTTTATATATACCTTCTTCAGATAAATTATATCTTTCTAATATATCTTCCACAGTCCCATGTTCTATAAATTTATTTGGTAATGTTAAATAATCTATTCTAATATTTTTAGATTTTTCATGAATATTAGATATTATTCTGTTCTTTATACTTGTATCCTCTAAGCTTTCATCTATTATTAAAATACCTTTAGTTTTATTAGCGGAATTTATTATAGAGTCATAGTCTATAGGATTTATGCATCTCATATATAGGAGTTCACAACTTACTCCTTCTTCTTGAAGCTTATTGGCTGCATTTAAAGCGTCTTGACTTAGTCTGCCTTGAGTTAATATGGTTAGGTCTTTTCCTTTCTTTAAAACTTGATTTTCAAAAGGATTAAAATCCTGGGTTTTAATATTGAAAATATTATTAATGCCTCCTCTTGGATATCTTATAACTACAGGAGAATTCATTTTATCTACAGCATATTCCATTATAACTTCTAATTCTTCAAAATTCCCTGGAGTAAAAACCGACATATTAGGAATATTAGTTAAAAAAGATGTGTCAAATACGCCTTGATGGGTTTCCCCATCCTTTCCTACTATGCCTGCTCTATCCAAACATAAAATCACATGTAAATTCTGCATAGCAACATCGTGAATTACTTGGTCATATCCTCTCTGAAGAAAAGTAGAATACACAGCGAACACAGGTATTAATCCATTACTTGCCATTCCTGCCGCTAAAGTAACACCATGCTGTTCAGCAATACCTACATCAAAAAATCTTTCCGGGAACTCTTCGGAAAATCTTTTTAATCCAGTTCCATCCTTCATAGCCGCAGTTAAAGCAACAATTTTATTATTCTCTTTAGCTATTTCTACTAATTTATCTCCAAACACTGAAGAAAATCTTTTTAATCCAGTTCCATCCTTCATAGCCGCAGTTAAAGCAACAATTTTATTATTCTCTTTAGCTATTTCTACTAATTTATCTCCAAACACTGAAGAAAATGTTTTTTTCCCTTTAATAATTTTTTTTCCGTTTTTAATATCAAAAATACCAACTCCGTGATAAATATCCGGATTTTCTTCAGCTAATTTATATCCCTTTCCCTTTGTAGTGCAGATATGTAGCAAAATAGGTGCCTCTGATTTTTTGATTTTTTCCAAAACATTTACAATACTTTTAACATTATGACCATCTACAGGACCAATATATCTATATCCTAATTCTTCGAAAAACATTCCACCATTTAAAATAGTAGTTTTAAGACCTTCTTTTATTTTCCTAATTAATCTAATTAATTTTTTTCCTATGATTGGAATTTTGCTTAATAAACTCTCTAATCCCTCTTTAAATTTATAATAAGATTTTGTAGTTCTTAGTTTATTTAAGTAGCTTGAAATTGCACCTACATTTTCAGAAATAGACATTTCATTTTCATTTAATATAACAGTAATATTAGTTTTTCTTTTACCACCATCATTTAAAGCTTCTAATGCCATCCCACCAGTTAAAGCTCCGTCTCCTATTATTGCTGTAACCACATAATCCTCTTCTGCCAAGTCTCTTGCTCTTGCTATACCTAAAGCAGCTGAAATCGAAGTACTGCTATGTCCTGCTTCAAATATGTCGTGAGGACTTTCCGATCTTTTTATAAAGCCACTTAATCCGTCAGTTTGCCTAATTGTTTTAATCAAGTTTTTTCTTCCAGTTAAAATCTTATGTATATAAGACTGGTGACCTACATCCCATATCATTTTATCAACTGGTGAATCATATACATAATGCAAAGCAACCGTTAACTCTACAACTCCTAAGTTCGAAGCTAAGTGACCACCTGTTTTAGATAAAGTTTTTATAAGAAAATCTCTAATCTCATCACATAATATTTCTAGTTCATCTATATTTAATTTTTTTAAATCTTTTGGTGAATCTATATTATCCAAGTATTTATACATATCTATTCCTTACTTTATCGATTTTTTTACTATATCATTATAACATAACCTACACAGTTATAAAATTTTAATTAATTAATAATTTATGGTTTTTATATATTTATCTATAAATTAAAGCCGTTTATTAGTTTCAGAAACTAATAAACGGCTTATATATTTTTTTGATAAATTTTTGCAACAAACAGACATCAAATCTAAATTTTAAATTTGTACCGTCTGTGATTAGAATGCTCTAGGAATTTACTACATCATTCCCGGCATTCCACCTGGCATTCCGCCTGGCATTCCGCCACCCATTGGATCGCTATTATCATCATCTTCATCATTATCTACAACAGAAGCTTCAGTTGTAAGAACCATAGCTGAAACTGATGCCGCATTTTGAAGAGCAGATCTAGTTACTTTAGTTGGATCAACTATACCTACTTTTATCATATCAACAAATTTTTCAGTAAGAACATCAAAGCCAAATCCTTTCTCAAGTTCTTTAACTTTTTCTACAATTA
>Ga0209936_1000782_pt1 | contig 18227 bp, 15 predicted proteins | sample SalPonR1_A_D1_MG_FD_185694 | JGI IMG/M metagenome (GOLD analysis project Ga0209936, IMG submission 185694) | Salt pond soil microbial communities from South San Francisco under conditions of wetland restoration - Salt Pond MetaG R1_A_D1_MG... ... | reverse complement strand
ATAGTTTCCGGCGTGGAATCTAGCGCCTGGGGGGCGCTGGCGCAAGGAGAGTCTGGGTGGCGACGTTCGGGAAAAAGGCCGTAAACGACAACGAATCGGGGTACCAGACCTACCTCGCGTTCCTGTGTGAACTGCTGCAGAAGCACAACCGCCGGCAGGTGGCCATCAGCGAATCGACCGGTCTGGTCACCGATCTGGGCCTCAGCTCGCTGGAAGTCATGGAGCTGATCGAGCAGACAGAAGACCACTTCGATATCTCTATCCCGCTGAATATCCTCCCGGACGTGAACACCGTATCGGATCTGGCGCAGAAAATTCAGCAGCTCAGAGACTGAGCACGGCACCACCGAAAAGCGATTACCCTGGCACACCGACACAACGCGGTAACTGGCATGCTGTTTGACAAATTCCAGGCGATGGCCGACTTCCAGACCGAGCTCTCGCGCCGGGACGTCAAGCCCTTCGGCGCCATCACCGACAAAGTGATCTCCGCCACCGAGGGCGTGGTGCAGGGCCGGCGGGTCATACTTGCCGGCACCAACAACTACCTGGGCCTGTCCTACGATCCACGCTGCATCGAGGCATCCCAGGCCGCCGCGGCCCACTGGGGCACCGGCACCACCGGCTCGCGCCTGGCCAACGGCAGTTTTGCCGAGCACGTGGCGCTCGAGACCGAAATGGCCGATTTCTACGGCGTTGGCCAGGCCATCGTGTTCTCCACCGGCTACGCCGCCACCATGGGCATGTGCGCCACCGTCGCCGGCCCCGACGACGTCATCCTGCTGGATGCCGACAGCCACTCCAGCATCTATTCCGGGGTCAAGCTCAGCGGCGCCGAGATCATCCGCTACCGCCACAGCAGCCCCGACGACTTGGCAAAACGCCTGCGACGCCTGGGCGATCGCGCCGGCCGCACCCTGGTGATTGCCGAGGGCATTTATAGCATGCTCGGCGACGTGGCCCCGCTGCAGGAGATAGCCGCCATCAAGCGCGAATACGGGGCCTACCTGCTGGTGGACGAAGCACACTCCATGGGCGTGCTCGGCGAGACTGGCCGCGGCGCAGCGCAGGCAGCGGGTATTGAGGACGACGTGGACTTCATTGTCGGCACCTTCAGTAAAAGTCTAGGCGCCGTAGGCGGCTTCGCCATCAGCCGCCACGCCATTCTGGATACCATCCGCTACTGCATTCGCGCCTACATTTTTACCGCCTCGTCATCGCCCTCCGTGGTGGCCTCGGTGCGGCAGGCACTGCGCATTGTGCGCGAGGAACCCGAGCGGCGGGAGCGCCTGTGGGATAACGCCGCGCGCCTGTACCACGGTCTGCGCGAGCTCGGCCTGCCGGTGGGTCCGGCGGTCAGCCCCGTGGTTGCGGTGGAGTTCACCGATCGCGAGCAGGCCATCGCCGCCTGGTACCAGCTGTTCAAGAGCGGCGTTTACGTCAATCTCGTGGTGCCACCGGCATCGCCCTCCACCAATTTCCTTCTGCGCAACAGCATGAGCGCGGCGCACACGCCGCAGCAGATCGACCGCATCATCACGGCCTATCGCGCTCTGCTCGACGCCGGGCTGGCAACGCCGAGAAACGCTGCCTGATGGCTCGCCTGGTTATTACCGGCAACGGCCCGCTGCGTGGCGAGGTAAGGATTGCCGGCGCCAAGAACGCGGCGCTGCCGGTGCTCGCCGCGGGACTGCTCAGCGCCGAGCCGCTGCAGGTGAGCAATGTCCCCGGCGTGCGCGACATCGACACCGCCATCCGCCTGCTGGAGCTGCTGGGCTGCGTGGTAAAACGCGATGACGACAGCGTAGACATCGACAGCAGCGGCGTGAACAACGTGCGCGCCCCCTACGAGCTGGTCAAGACCATGCGCGGCGCGGTGCTGTTGCTGGGTCCGCTGCTGGCGCGCTTCGGCGAGGCAGACGTGTCACTGCCGGGCGGCTGCGCCATCGGCGAGCGACCGGTGAACGAGCACATCGAGGGCCTGCGCGCCATGGGCGCGGAAATCACCATCGACAGCGGCTACATCAAAGCCAGAGCCTCGCGGCTGAAAGGCTGCCGCTATGCCTTCGATATCCCGTCGGTCACCGGCACCGAAAACCTGCTGATGGCCGCCACCCTGGCCGAGGGCGATACCGAGCTGGAGAACGCCGCCATGGAGCCGGAGGTGGCCGACCTGGCACGGTTGCTTAACGGCATGGGCGCGCGTATCCAGGGAGCCGGCACCAGCGTTATCCGCATCCGCGGGGTCGAGACGCTGCACGGCACGCGCCATGCGGTGCCGCCGGATCGCATTGAAACCGGGACCTTTCTCGCCGCCACCGCCGCCACCCGCGGCAAGGTCACGCTGCGCAATACCGACCCCTCGTTCCTGCTGCATGTGCTGACCAAGATGCAGGCAGCGGGCGTCGGGCTCACCTGGGGCGACGACTGGATAGAAGTCGACAGTGAGAACACGCGCTGCCGGGCCATGAATATCTCTACCGCACCCTACCCGGCCTTCCCCACCGATCTGCAGGCCCAGTTCATGGCACTGAATGCCCTCGCCGACGGCGTGGCAACAGTGGTTGAGAACATCTTCGAGAATCGTTTCATGCACGTGGCCGAGCTGCGCCGCATGGGCGCGGACATCGAGCTGCAGGGCAATACCGCCATCGTGCGCGGCCGCGAGCGCCTGCAGGGAGCGCCGGTCATGGCCACCGACCTGCGTGCCTCCGCCTGCCTGGTGATCGCGGCGCTGGCGGCAGAGGGCGATACCACCATCGATCGCATCTACCACCTCGACCGCGGCTACGCCGGCATCGACGACAAGCTGGCCCGTCTCGGCGGCATTATCCGGCGGGTCTGATGACCGGTGACAGCGAGCTTGCCTTTGTCCATTTCAGTGACCCCCATCTGACGGCGCTGCCGTTTTCATGGGCCGACGTCTCGGCGGGATCTGACCCGAGAGGGGCCAACCGCATCAAGCGGCGCCTGAGCCACCTGTCCTGGCAGCGCAAGCGGCGCTTCGAACATCGCCACGAGGTGCTGGCGCTGCTGGTGGCGCATATCCGGCAGGCCGGTCCCGCACAGATCCTGCTCACCGGTGACCTCACTCACATCGGGCTGGAGGACGAATTTCGCGAAGCGGCGCAGTGGCTGCGAGCGCTGGCCTCGCCGCAGAACCTCGCTCTGGTGCCCGGCAACCACGACGCCACCGCCAATGACAGTCGGCGGTTCCAGCGCGAGCACTGGGCCGGTTACCTGCGCGGCGACGACGGCAGCGACAGCTGGCCGTCGCTGCGCGTGCGCCAGGGCGTTGCCTTTATCGGTCTCGATTCCGCTGTGGTAACGCCGCCCCTGCTGGCCGCCGGCCGCGTCGGCCACGATCAGCGCCAGCGCCTGGACCGGCTGCTGCGCGACTGCCAGGCCCGGGGGCTGTTCCGCGTTGTCTACCTGCACCACTGCCCGCTGCCGGGACTGGAGAAATGGCGCAAACGGCTGACGGATGCAGCGCCACTGCGCGACACCCTCACGCAGGCCGGCGTCGAACTTGTGCTGCACGGCCACGGCCATCGCTATCACCAGCACGACCTGCCGACAGCCACCGGCACTGCCCGGGTGCTCGCCGCCCCCTCGGCATCGGCCCGCGGTCTTCACGGCAAGGACGTTGCGGCCTGCAACGCCTTCTCCCTCGGCAGTGCGGCAGACGGCACGCGGACGCTGCGGCTCACGCGCTGGGGACTCAACGCGGCCGAAAGCGCAATGGCCGTGATTGACCAGGCTAGCTGGCGTTATCCTTCAATGAGTCCTGCACCAGATCCAGATCCGCAATAGAGTCCACGTCGATCGAGGCATTCGCATAAGGCAGAATAACCGCGCGGATACGCAGACCCAGCCGCTTGCCCAGCTTGGCCAGCGCCTCGTCCAGCGGCAGCAGACCCAGCCGGTAACGAATCACCGCCCACCAACCGAGCATGCCAATAACCCGCAGGGGCTTCTTGCGCTGCTGCTCAATGCGCCGCCAGAAGTCGGCCACGCTGCGGCCCTCCGGCGTCAGGAAAGCAAACAGGTTACAGCCGCAGAACTCGCCGTCACTGAAACGCAGCACCGTCTTGCGCATGTTCGGATAGGTTTCCTGCACCAGCGCGTAGGGCGCGAGGCCCACGGTGACATCGACATCATCAGCCAGACTCTGGCGCCCGAAGGCATCCACCATCTCGGCGGTCAGCAGCGGGTGATCCGCGGTAGTGAGCAGCACCGGCTGGTCGCTGTCGATATGCTGCATCACGCTGTAGGCACTGGTGCACGGCGATGCGCCCGGGGGCTGCCAGTCGAGGCTGCCCTCGTTGATCCAGACGCGCAGATCGGGGGCGCTGTCGACGGCCGACTGCTCCGGTCCGGCGAGAATCATGCGCTCGACAATGCGCGACTGGCGCAGCGCCCGCAGCACGCGGTACACCATTGGTTCACCGCCGATCTCAATCAGGGCCTTGCAGCCACTGCTGGAGCGACTGGCCAGGGCATCGCTCTTGTTGCGGTCCCCCGCCAGTACAATGGCGGTCATGCGGTGGCTGTCGATATCGAGTTGCATGGGTCCCTACAGGTCCTTTTCGTAGACGCGGTAACGCTTGTAGGCCTCACCGCCGATGGTTTCGATGATATTGCGCATGCCGTCGTTGTCCTCGAGGATCCAGCTCATTTCCACCTCGGTCACACCGCGGGCATGCAGCGGCTTGCGAACCGCGTCGATGACCATGAAGGCCAGCGCCGGGCCCAGCCGCGAGTGCTGAAAGGCCTGCTTGACGCCCATCAGCGGCACACGGGCGGAGCGCGGGTGACGAACCTTGAGACGCCACAGCAGCTTCGCCCAGCCGAAGGGCAGCAGGCGCCCGTTCAGATCGCGGGCCGCCTCATTGATATTCGGCAGCGCGACAATAAAGGCTACCGGCTCGCCATCCACCTCCGCTATCTGCAGGTAGTCGGCGGGCAGCAGCTTCGCCAGTGAGCTCACCGTATGGCGCCACTCCTCGCGATCCAGCGGCACGAAGCCCCAGTTATCCGCCCAGGCGTCGTTGAAGATTTCGCGCAGCGTATCGGCCTCGGCCATGAGCTGACGCCGGCGCAGCGTGCGCACCGTGACCCGGGGCGCGGCGTGGCGAGCCAGCCGGGTCATGACCCGGGGCGCGGTAAAGTCGGGTCGGATGCGGTAGGCCAGCAGCTCGCGCACGCCGACAAAGCCGGCCGCCTCCAGCGCATCGCCATACCAGGGCTTGGCGTGGCCCATCATGACACTGGGCGGTGTCTCAAAGCCCGCCACCAGCAGGCCCACCTCGTCGTTGATGTGCAGGTTCAGCGGGCCGCGCACCCGCTGCATGCCCTGGCTGCGCAGCCAGTCAGACGCGGTTGCCAGCAGCTGCTGCAGCGTCGCCTCGCTGTCTGCCTCGAGCATGCCGAAATAACCGAGACCCGCCTGCGGCTCCAGCTGATCGATCTGCGCGCTGATGCGGCCCACCACCTGGCCCTGCCGGTGCGCTGTCCAGGCCTGCCAGCGCGCGTGGCTGGCATAGTGCGAGTCGGGCGCAAAGCGCGAGCGCTGCTCCACCGCCAATGGGGCAATCCAGGCCGGATCGTCGCGGTAGAGCGCCTGGGGACAGCGAATGAAGTCGTCGAGCTGCCCACGCGACATGACTGGCACCACATCCGGCACTGCCTGTTCCCGCTCCGTCACTCGCCCCCCTGCGTCCCTGGTCATCGTACTCCGGCTGCCGAGTATACCGGCAGAATCCGCCGTTTTCGCGCGGCCCGCCACAAAAGCCCTGGCGGCGCCCGCGCACCGCCGCATGACCAAGGTCAGGCCTGGCTGGACGCGTCACCGATAGGTCATTGACTGGCTTGGTATTTTTACCTTTTTACAGAAACGGCCGAGATGTTACTATGCAGCGCAAAAAGGGGGACGTGCACCCGCTTGTGCACACAACGGGAGAGGGATCTTTTGCATATCGCGGCCACACCTACCGAACACGCACTGCCTTTCCGGGCAGGCGACTTCGCGACTCTCACCGAGGCACTCGACTACGCCAGCGGCGGTGACACCGGATTCAATTTCTACACGGGTCGCGGGCATATCTACGCCACCCTGCCCTTCGCCACGCTGCGCAGGGAGGCCATCACGCTTGCGCGGCAGCTGCTTACCCTGGGCCTGTCATCGGGTGACCGGGTGGCGCTGGTCGCAGAAACCGACCCGCACTTTGTGCGCTTTTTTTACGCCTGCCAGTACGCGGGGCTGATACCGGTTGCCCTGCCGGCATCGGTCAAGCTCGGCGGCCATGAAACCTATGTCGCACAGCTGCGTCGCCTGCTCGAAGCCAGCGACGCCGCTGTCGCCATCGCCTCTGAGGGCTATCTGGGCTTTCTCACCGAGGCGGCAGAGGGCCACGGTCTGCTGAGGGTCGACACGCCCGACGCGTTTTATGCACTGCCCGTCGATACGGACATGGCGCTTCCCGACGTCGCCCCCGGCGATATTGCCTATCTGCAGTACACCTCCGGCAGCACGCGCTTCCCTCGCGGCGTCATCATCCGCCACGAAACGGCCATGGCCAATCTGCAGGGCATCATCCAGCACGGACTCGACATCACCGGCAGCGACCGCCTTATGTCCTGGCTGCCCTTTTATCACGACATGGGACTGGTGGGCTTTGTGCTGACGCCGGCGGCCGCGCAGATCTCCGTGGATTACCTCGACACCCGGGAATTCGCCATGCGCCCGCGGCAGTGGCTGAAAATGATGACCCAGTCAAAGGCCACTATTTCCTTCGCCCCCAGCTTCGGCTACGACCTTTGCGCGCGCCGCGTGCGCGAGAGCGACCTGGCGGCTTACGACCTCAGGCACTGGCGGGCGGCGGGCATTGGCGCGGAAATGATCCGCCCGCGCACCCTGGAATTCTTTGCCGAGATGCTCGCGCCCTGCGGCTTTGACCGCCGGGCCTTCGTCGCCTGCTATGGCATGGCCGAGTGCACCCTCGGCGTCAGCTTCTCGCCGCTGCAGTCGGGCTACACCACGCACCACATCGACAGCGATCACCTCGCTGACCACCACGAGGCCGTGCTGATGGACGCGAGTGTGAGCGACGGTCGCGGCCGCCATTTCGTTAACTGCGGCGTGCCGCTGCCGAGCTTCGAGGTTGAAATCCGCGACGTCGACGGCAAGGCCCTGCCGGACTGGAAGTCCGGCGTCATTCACCTGCGTGGTCCCAGCGTGATGTCGGGCTATTACAACCTGCCGGAGGAAACCGACGACGCCCTTTGCGGTGACGGCTGGCTGAACACCGGCGATATTGGTTACCTCGCCGACGGCGTACTCACCATCACCGGACGCAAGAAGGACCTGATCATAATCCACGGCCGCAATATCTGGCCGCAGGACCTCGAGCATCTTGCGGAAAGCCTGCCGGAAGTCCGCGTCGGCGACGCCCTTGCCTTTTCTGCACCGGACCACGAGGGCGAGGAAATGTGCGTGCTGGTGGTGCAGTGCCGCGACACTGACCCTAACCGCCGCCACAGCCTGGTGCGCCGCCTGACCGCCATGCTGCGCCAGGAGCTGGGGCTGGACTGCTATGTCCGGCTGGTGCCGGTACACTCGCTGCCGCGCACCTCTTCAGGCAAGCTGTCGCGGGCCAAGGCCCGCCTCGACTTCATTGCCGAGCACGATGCCGATGAGCTGGGCGCTGTAGCCGAAGAGCTGCGCCTGCGCGTCGCATCCGCCTGAGCATCGCCGCGCCGCTGCCATCGGACATCACCATCGCCCTGACCGGGGGGACCGGTTTTATTGGCCAGGCCATTGCCCGGGCGCTGCGGCAGCGCAGGCACCGTGTGCGCGTACTGGTGCGACAGCCCTCTGCCGCCGATGCCCTGGACGCCCTGGGCTGTGAGCGCGTGCCGGGCAGTCTGGAGGACCGCGACGCCCTGGCTCAGCTCACGGACGGCGCCGACTGCGTGATCCACTGCGCCGGCGTGGTTCGCGGCGGTCGCTACGCACACTTTCACCAGGGCAACGTCAACGGCAGCGTCAACCTGTTTGAACGCCTTGCCGCCAGCAGCCACCCGGCGCGGGTCATCTTCTTCAGCTCCCTGGCCGCCCGTGAACCCCAGCTGTCCTGGTACGCCCGCAGCAAGTTCGCCGCCGAGCAGGCACTGCTCAACATGGCGCCGGCACAGGTGCCCTTTGAGTGGACCGTGCTGCGTCCACCCGCGGTCTATGGCCCGGGGGACCGGGAAATGCTGCCGCTGTTCCGTCTGATGGCGCGCCGCGGCATTGCCCCGCTTCCCGGCAGCGCGCAGGCGCGGGTGTCACTGCTGCATATCGATGATCTGGTGGCGGCAGCGCTGGCAATTATCGACAGCCCGAACAGCAGCGGCCAGATCCTGCCGCTGCACGATGGCCATAGCGGCGGCTACAGCTGGCAGGAGATCGCCGATACCGCCAGCCGGGCCTGGGGACGGCCCGTGGCACTGCGCCCGGTGCCGTCGCCGCTGCTGAACCTGGTCGCCCGCAACAACCAGCGTCTCGCCCGCCTGACGGGCCGCGCGCCCATGCTGACGCCGTCGAAGCTGCGCGAGCTGCGGCACGACAACTGGACCTGTGACAATACGGCCATCCAGAGTGCATGCGACTGGCAGCCGCGCATCGGCCTCGCGGCCGGCCTCGCGGCCCTGACCGGGGCGGTGACCTGAGTCGATGGCGGAGTTCATTCTCGGCAGTCCCCTGAAGTCGCTGGCGCGGCGCCTGCCACGGCTGCGGCGGGCCCTGTGGCGACTCGATGAAGGCTTCATTCGCCTGCTGCTGGCCCTGCTGCGGCGTCTGCCGGTGGACCGCGCATCGCGCATGGGCAGTCGTCTGGGGGGACTGATCGGGCCGCTCTTGCGCAATAAAAGTCGGCTGCTGAGAGAAAACCTGGCCATCGCCTTTCCCGATCTCCCACGCCGGGAGCTCGACGCCCTGGTGCGCGACTGCTGGCGTCAGAGCGGGCGCATTCTCGCGGAATATCCCCACCTGGAGCAGCTGACCACAGACACAGCGCGCTTTGAGCTGGACACGCGCCTGTGCGACCCGGCGGCGCTACAGCCCTGCATCGTGCTGTCGGCCCACCTCAGCAACTGGGAGGTCATCGGCATCGCCCTGCACCAGCTGGGCGTGCCTCACATGGCACTGTATGCACCGCCGAGCAATCCACACATCAATCGCATGCTGCACGATTCCCGCGCCGCCATGGGCTGCCAGCTGCTGCCGCGGGACAACAGCGCGCGACGACTGCTGCGTGCGATGAAAGACGGCAATTCCGCCGCCATGGCAGTGGACCGGCGCGTGGATGAGGGGACGGATATCACGTTCTTCGGCCAGCCCAAGCCGAGCACGCTGATGCCCGCGCGACTGGCGGCGAAACAGGGCTATGCGGTTATCCCCACGCGGGTGCAGCGACTGCAGGATGCGCGCTTTCGCGTCACATTCTATCCGCCCATAACGCCCGCGGATGTCAACGCCGATGAGCGCGAGTGCGCCATCGACATCATGCAGCAGCTGCACCGGCAGTTCGAACGCTGGATTCGCGAGCAGCCCGCGGAGTGGCTGTGCTCCAAACGACTGTGGCCCCGGGGGACGAGCGCGGCAGACGGTACTAATGCCGCGGGTCATGCAGTGCAAAGCACCGGCGCGACACGCTACAATAAGACGTCCTGAATGCTGACCCGCGACAATGCCATGGCGACCGAGACACCCCACCAGTCCATCCGCCTGTTCGAGAACGACCTGCTCGAGCGGCTGTCGCACGTGCACCCGATTACCCCGCTGCTGTTCTGGGGGCCGGTGGCGACATGGCTGCTGTGGCGCGGCGCGGCGGGGCATGATCTGGGCGCGGGCACGCTTGCCCTGCTGGCCATTGCCGGCCTTGTCACCTGGACCTTCACCGAGTACCTGCTGCATCGCTTCCTGTTTCATTTCCCCGCGCGCAGCCGTCTGGGCAAATGGCTGGTGTTCCTGTTTCACGGCAACCACCACGACGACCCGAAGGACAAGACCCGCCTGGTGATGCCGCCCGCTGGCGCCATTCCCATTATGGCGGTGCTCTATCTGCTGTTCAGCGCGCTGCTGCCGGCGGCCTGGCTGGATGCCTTCAGCGCCTTCTTTATAGTCGGTTACCTGGTGTACGACTACATTCACTATGCCAGCCACCACTTTCCCATGCGCAACCGGGTGGCGAAATCTCTCAAGCACTACCACCTCAAGCACCACTTCTCCGGCCAGGGCGGACGCTATGGCGTCAGCAGCCCGCTATGGGACTGGGTGTTCGGCACCCGGCCCACCGAGACGCCCCGCGGCAGCCGCTGAGAACCGGTGGCGCAGTACTATCTTATTCCCAAATCGCTGGCGACGCGCTTTCCGCCGCTCGGCCGACTAGCACAGCAGATAGAGGCACGGTTTTTCCAGGCACTGTTCTGGTGTGTGCAGCGCCTGTCGCCGGAGCGCGCCACCCAGGTAGCCCGCGCGCTGTTCGGTCGCTTCGGCCCCCTGTCCGACAAAGCCCGCAAGGCCGACGCCAATCTCGCCGTGGCCTTTCCCGAGCGCGACGCCCGCTGGCGGCGCGATACGGTGCGCGAGATCTTCCGCTCACTGGGCGAGTCCGCCGCCGAACTGATCAAGCTGGAGCAGATCTGGCAGGAGCGCGCGCAGCGCATCCGCTTCAGCATCGATCCGCAGACCAGGACAGTGATGGATCGCGGCCAGCCCATCGTGTTCGTCTGCGCCCATGTCGGCGCCTGGCAGCTCACCAACCTCATTGCGCGCCACGCCGGGCTGAGCGTCTCCACGGTGATTGCACCCGAGTCCAATCCGCTGATGCACCGCTCCCTGCAGCGCCTGCGCAGCGCCTTCGGCGTCGGCCTGATTGCCACCGACGCCGGCGTGCGCCCGCTGATGCGCGAGCTGAAGGCCGGCCGCTGCATCGGCCTGGCCACCGATACACGCCTGAATACCGGCACGCTGCTGCCCTTCTTCGGCCGCGAGGCCCTGACCAACACCACCGCCGCACGCCTGGCGCTGAGCACCGGGGCGGCGCTGGTGCCCATCCACTGCGAGCGGCTGGGAGGGGCGCATTTTCATGTACGCGTCCTGGCGCCCCTGTGGGGTCAGGCCCCTGCGGGATCTGAGCCCAAAGAAGGGCCTGACCCCAATGCGCTGAGCCTGCAGATCAACCGCCAGTTCGAGGACTGGATCCGCGCCACGCCCGGCCAGTGGATCTGCCTGAAACGGCGCTGGCCGAAGGCGCACAAACTGTAATGACCGACTGCGAGTCCCCGCTGGCCACCGGCCTGCGATCGCCGTCACGAATCTGCTAAATATCCGGCGACTTCGCTTTACCTGCGCTCCCAGCCGCCTTACCGTGCATCCGGGTTACAGGCGTCTGTATACAAACACGGCAGACCGCTGGTGCGCGCCGGGAGGTTCGCACCGGGCATGACCCACAAATCGCAGCCATCAGGTAAGCACGACCACAGACCGACCATGCAGGCAGACATCACCGACAGATTTGTCCGGCTGGCACAGCTGGACCGGAGCATCCAGGCGCTATCGCAACTGCGCGCGGCGGGGCTGTATGGCCTGCTGCTCGCTATTTCGCTGCTGCTGTTCGCCGGCACCGCGCGCGCGGCGCAGCCCTTGCTGCCCTTCGCGGCCGCTGCGCTGCTGGGCAGCATCACCCTGCCGCTGCTGCTGGTATCCCACGCTCTGCTGCGTCTGAAGCGGGATGCGCATCGCGCTGTGGTGCGGCATCTGTTCCGCAAGGGACACCGCGTGGACTATCCGGAATTCGACGCCCCCGGTGAAATACCCGCCATGCTCCGGGTACCGACGACCCATGCCTGACCCACACACTGAGCGACAGGGTCTGCTCTGGCCCCTTGCCCTGATAGCGCTGCTGCTGTGCACGGCGCTGCTGTGCCTGCCGCTGGACGCCGCCGGTCAGGGACTTGCCGCCCTTCTGTTCATCGGCGTCATGGCCGTGGCAAGTGCCGGCCGACAGCGCGAGCAGCGCGACTTCCTGCGCGTGCTCGCGCTGCTGCTCGGCGCCGCGCTGAACCTGCGCTATCTGTGGTGGCGCGGCGTGCACACGCTCACCGCCGCGGACCTCCTCACCTGGGCGGCGGTGCTGTACCTGTTCGCCGCGGAGCTGTACGCCGTCGCCACACACCTGATCGGCTCCGTCGTCAACGTGTTTCCGGCGCAGCGCCCGCTGCTGGGCTTTGCCGATCTGAACGGCGCCGAGCCACCCACCGTCGACGTGCTGGTGCCCTCGTACAATGAAAGCGCCGCCCTGCTGGAAACCACCCTGCGCGCGGCGCGCATGCTTGACTATCCCGCCGGGCGGCTGCGCGTTTACCTGCTGGACGATGGCGCCACGCAGGCGCGACTGCAGCACAGCAACCCGGACACCGTTGCCGCCGCCCGCGCCCGCCGCGAAGAGCTGCAGGCACTGTGCCGTGACATCGGCGTTACCTACCTGGCGCGCGAGAAGAACCAGCACGCGAAAGCCGGCAACCTCAACTACGGCCTGGCGCACAGCAGCAGCGAACTGCTGCTGGTGCTGGACGCCGACCACGTGCCGGCCACAGACTTTCTCGAGCACACCGTGCCGTGGATGGTGCGCAACCCCCGCAACTTCCTGGTGCAGACACCGCACTTCATGCTCAACGCCGACCCGGTGGAGCGCAACCACCTGCGCAGCTTCGCCAGCATGCCCTCTGAGGGCGACATGTTCTACGGCAAGATCCAGCGCGGCCTGGACTTCTGGTCCAGTTCGTTTTTCTGCGGATCCGCCGCCCTGCTGCGCCGCCGTGCGCTGGATGAGGTGGGCGGCTTCAGCGGCGACACCGTCACCGAAGACGCCGAGACCGCCCTGGCGCTGCACGCAAAGGGCTATGAATCGGTCTATGTCGATCGCCCCATGGTCAGCGGGCTGGTGCCCGACACGGTCAGCGAGTTTGTCACCCAGCGCAGCCGCTGGGCCCAGGGCATGCTGCAGATCCTGCTGCTCAAGCGCCCGCAGAGCAACAGCGGCCTGTCCTGGCACCAGCGCCTGGGCTACCTGAACGCCATGCTCTTCTGGCTGTTCCCCTTTTCGCGGCTGGCCTTCATGATCATGCCCATTCTTTATCTGCTGTTCGGCATGCAGATCTACCCGGCGTCACTGGCGCAGATTCTGGCCTTTGCGATACCTCACCTGGCCGCAACCTATATGGTCTCCAACCTGCTGTTCGGTCGTCGCCGCTGGCCGCTGGTGGCCGAGCTCTACGAAACGCTGCTCTCGATCTTCATCGGCCGCGCATTGCTCAAAGTCCTGCGACACCCGCGCAGACCCACCTTCCAGGTCACCGACAAGAAAAGCCGCCGGGGGACGAACTCGGTGTCCAGCCTCGCCTGGCCCTTCTACCTGCTGCTGGCGGGTACTGCTGGCGCCGCCTGGTCCGGCGGGGTGAAACTCTGGGCGTCCCCGGAGAGTAGTGGCCTGACGGCGGTGGTCCTGTTCTGGAATCTGTTCAACCTGTTACTGTTGCTCGGGGTGATGCGCATCCTCGTGGAACAACGCCAGCTGCGCCAGCAGCCGCGTCTGCCCACCGATGAGCCGGTATCGCTGGTCTGCGGTGATGGCCGCGTGCTGCCGGCGCGCCTGCGCGACGTCTCTGCCCGCGGCGCCGCTCTCGTTCTGCAGAATGACACCAGTCCCGGCGAGCGCTTCACCGGGCCGCTGCATCTGCGGGTAGCGACGGCACGCAGCAACGCCACGCAGGATCTCTCGGTGGCCGTGGTCGCAGGTGCCACCAGTCTGCCTCGCCTGGCACTGCAGTTCACACCGCGGGACAGCGCCGAGAAAAACCGCGTTGTCGCGTTCACCATGGCCAACAGCGAGCGCTGGCTGCGCTTCCAGCGACGACGCAGCCGCCCCATGGGTTACCTGGCCGCCTTTGGCCGCGTGATCTCTGTCGACCTGCGCCCGCTGGCGAGTCATACGGGCAGTGCACTCAACCGACTTTACACACGCATGGAAAAACTATGGACCACCGCATAATGCTCCTCGCTCACGTGTTCTCACGCTTGTTCTCACGCTTGTCCTCAAGAGTGTTCTCACGCGCGTTCTCACGACTGTCTTCAGTGTTCGTCGCCGCCCTGCTGGTGCTGCCCACCGTCAGCGCCGCGGGCACCGATGTCGTTCGACTCAGCGAGTACCGCGGCGAGGGCAGCCAGCTGATGCTGCGCGGCCAGGCGCCCAGCGCCGACCTGTTTATCCCCCTGTCGTCGGCAAGCCGCATCGACGCCGCGGAGGTAGAGCTGCACCTGGTCAACTCCATTGCCCTGATCGAGGATCGCTCCGTGCTGCGGGTCAATTTCAACGGCGTTACCGTTGGCCAGATACGCCTGCGCCGCAACCAGCCGGAAATCATCGCCACCGTCACGCTGCCGGCGGCGCTCTGGGAACCCGGCTTCAACCGGCTGCAGTTTGCCGCCAGTCAGCAGGTGGAAGCGCAGTGCGCCAGCCCGGACGCCCCGGAGCTGTGGACGGAAATCGACCTCTATACCTCACTGCTGCGAGTGGAGCATCAGGGTGCCGATGCCCCGCTGGCGCTGACGGATCTTTCCGGCGTATTCGGCACCGGCATCGGCAGCGCCTCCCGCGTAACCCTGTTGACGGCGCCCGACGCCGGTGGCGAGGCGCTGGATCGCGCCCTGCCGATGATCAGCCAGGCACTCGCGCTGCGGCGCAACTACGCAGCGCTGCAGCTGCGACACAGCGCCTGGAACGCCGAACGTGCTGACCTCCTGGCGGTTGAGTCACAGCGTGCCGGCGCAGCGGAAGACGGCGGCTGGAACGACAGCGCCCGTGACGCGCTGCCGCGCAGTGCCGCCTACTGGCCCGGCGCCCGCGACGAGGCCGTGCACGTCCTGGCAGGCCGGCGCGACCAGCTGGCGGCCATTCTGCCCGACAACATCACGCAAGGCATCGACGGTGCGCACCTGTCACTGGCGCGAACGCCGGCGGTTATCGTCGATGGGGAGACGCGCGTGCCGGCGACGGTTCGCCTGCTGGTGAGCGGGGAAACCGATGCGGACGTGCTCACGGCGGCGCAGGTGCTCGCTGACATGGACGACCGGCTCAACCGCGCCGGCCGGGTAAACGCCCTGTCACGCGAGCGCGGTGAACCTGCCCGAGAACTGCTGCCGGCGCGCTTTCTGCTGCCCGAGCGACGCTATACCTTCGACGCTATCGGCGAGGGCAGAACCTTCCGCGGCAGCGGCACCTTCCGCCACTCGCTGGACTTCGACCTGCCGCCGGACTTTCACGTGCCCGAAAGCGCCAGCTTCAGGCTGTATCTCGACTTCGGCTACGGGGCACAGATGGGACCCGGCTCGAGCCTCAACCTGATGCTCAATGACCAGCTCATCCACGGCATGCCCCTCGACCAGGCCGGCGGCCAGTCCTTCCGCGCCTACCGGCTGGATGTGTCGGCGCGGCAGCTGCGCGGCGGCTCCAATACCCTGTCGTTTGAGGTTGCCCTGCGTTCACCGCAGTCGCCGCAGCCCTGCACCTGGGTCTCCGCCGACCACCTGATCTTCACGCTGCACGGCACATCCGTCCTCGAATTGCCGCCGGCCAACAGCGTTGCGGTATTGCCCGACCTGGGCCTGATGGCGGACACCGGCTACCCCTACCTGCATACCGGCGACACCGCCCCGGTGAATCTGTACATTGCCGATCGCGCGCTCACCGGCACCGCCCTCACACTGGCCGGCAAGCTGGCCCAGGCCGCCGGCATCGCGCTGCAGGAACTGGTGCTCGCCGACTGGCCCCGGGACACCCCCGCTGCCGGCAATCACCTGCTGCTGGGCACGCCCGAGGCACTGCCCGACGCCCTGTTCCGCGACTGGGACGCCGCCCTTGGCCGCAGCCAGCGCTGGCCCTATCGCAGCCTGAACGACTGGCGCGCGCTGCTCAGCGGCGACGAGGCTGCACTTTCCGGACAGGTCGAACAGACCGGCGCTATCGGCGATGGCGCGCTGCTCGCCGCCCTGGCCAATCCCGCCGGTAAGGGCACCGTGTCCGTGTTCACCGCCGACAGCAACGCGAAACTGGCAGACAGCATGGATGCGCTGATAGAACCCGCTGTCTGGGGCCAGCTGCGCGGTGACCTCGCCGCCTGGCGCGATCGCGACACCCCCGTACATACCCTGCAGGTCTCCGGTGGTTATGTGGTCGGTGATCCGGAGCAGCCGGTGGCCACGCTGCGCGTATGGCTGTCGAACAATCCCTGGTACTGGGCGCTCGGCGTACTCGTTGTTGTCACGCTCGCCGCCTGGCTGTTGTATCGTCTGTTGCTCGGGCGTAATCGCCGCCAGCAGGCACAGTGGGAACAATGAGCGAGACAACAGGCACAATGGCCAGAACAATGGCCAGAACAATGGCAGACATCCGCAGCGTCGCGACGGCGAGTGCCGTGGCACGACGCAGCGCAGGACTGCTGGTCGCGGTGCTGATGCTGCTCAGCGCCTGTGACGGGTCCCGCCACCCGGGGCCGGCGCCCACGCTGGAAGCTGCCCGCTGGGAGAATTTCCAGCAGCGCTTCGTGCACGGCGGGCAGGTAATTGACTCCGGCAATGCCGACATCTCCCACTCCGAGGGACAGGGCTACGGCATGCTGCTGGCCGTCGCCGCAGGCGACCAGGGTGCCTTTGACAGGCTATGGCGGTGGACTTCGCGGGTGCTGCAGCGCAGGGATGGGTTGTTGAGCTGGCGCTATGCCCCCTGCCCGGCGGCGGACACGAGCTGCGTGACCGACAGCAACAACGCCAGCGACGGCGATCTCCTGGTGGCCTGGGCACTGCTGCGCGCCGGCGATGCCTGGGGCAATGCCGATTATCACTTTGCCGCGCTCACCATCATGGCGGCGGTGGCAGAGAAGCTGGTGCTGACGCATGAGAACCGCACCCTGCTGCTCCCGGGTGAGGTCGGCTTTCGCCACGACGATGCCATTACCGTGAACCTGTCCTACTGGGTGTTCCCGGCGCTGCAGGCCTTCCATCGCGAGCAGCCAACCGGACCCTGGCAGGCGCTGATCGACAGCGGTGTGGCCCTGCTCGACAGCGCACGCTTCGGCGACGCGCAGCTACCCCCCGACTGGCTGGAAATCGGCCCGGACAGTCTGCGACCGAGTCCCCGCTTTTCCACCCGCTACGGCTTTGATGCCGTGCGCATTCCCCTGTACGCCACCTGGGCCGGGCTTGCACCCGAGGACAACTGGCGCCCCCTGAAACAGCTGTGGCAGCGCGATCCCGTCCCCGCCTGGGTTGATCTTGACGACGGCAGCACGGCGGAATACGCGTGGAGCCGGGGCATGGCAAGCGTGGCACGCCTGGTGGCGTCGCAGCCCACCGAGGGCGATATCGGACACGCCCCCGACGACGCGGCCGCGGCCGACGCCGACTACTACAGCCAGACCCTGGTGCTGCTTTCCCACCTCGCCGGCGCAGAACGCGGTTCGTGACGGCAGCACCCCTCGCCGTTGCCGTGGGTCTCACACTGAGTCTCGCCCTGTTGCTGGCCACCCCACCGGTGGCCATGGCCCAGAGCGGGCAGAGCCGACAGCCAGACCCCGGCACGCGGTACGCGGATGACAAGGTGCTGCGCGGAGCCATCCCCCGGGCTGACCCGAGGCGCGAGACCCTCGATCTGCGCCCCCTGTGGTTTTATCTCAACAGCGGACGCCGCGAGGACGCCCGCGAGGAACTGGCGCGACTGCGCGATGCCTACCCCGACTGGCAGCCGGATGCCGATATTCTCGCCGCGCTCAACCCGGCACCCGCACCGGCAGTCGACCCCTACGGTGAACGCATGCGCGCCATCGCGACGCTTGAAGAAACCGCGCTGCGCGCACTTCCCGCCACCGCGCTTGAAGACGCCGTGGCGGCCGCCCGCAAGCGCGGCGATGGCGACAACCTGGCCATGCTGGCCTGGCGCTACCTCGCGCGAGACAACGCCGGCATCGCACTGCAGCTCTTCGACGATGCCGCCGCTGCGGGTGCCTCGGGCAACCAGGAAGGCCGACTTGTCGCCCTCACGCGTCTCGCCCGCGACGCCGCACAGGCCGGTGACGCGGCGCGGGTGGCCCGCCTGTCAGAACAGTCCCGCAACGCGGGCGGCCCCGAC
>Ga0209936_1000781_pt1 | contig 18266 bp, 9 predicted proteins | sample SalPonR1_A_D1_MG_FD_185694 | JGI IMG/M metagenome (GOLD analysis project Ga0209936, IMG submission 185694) | Salt pond soil microbial communities from South San Francisco under conditions of wetland restoration - Salt Pond MetaG R1_A_D1_MG... ... | reverse complement strand
CGACCCACCGCCCGCTCCAGCGCGGCGTGCCAGAGCCGTCCGCGCAACAGGGGCGTGACCAGCTCGTCGGCCTCCTCGACGTCGCGAAGGTGGAGGCGGTAGCGTCCGAACCAGCGGAACGGGCACTGCCCCAGATCGACCAGGCTGGTGGCGCTGAAGGTCCGCTCGCGCGCGTCCAGCGAACGGCCCGTCACGCCGTCGTGGACGTCCGGCGCACCGGCGCCTTCGCGCGACAGCTCGATCGACCACGATCGCCGGGCGGACCTCCACACCGCCGCGTCGCCGGCCGGCGGCTCGGCGCTCTGCAGCCAGGCTCGGCGGGCCTCCTCCAGGCTGGCGGGCGCCCGGGCGGGCGCAGGCGTCGGCTGAACGCCGAGGCGCACCAGGAACGGGCTGGGCAGCAGCGCGCCTCCCCCGCCCCGCTCCGGCACCCCCAGCACCGCCTGGCCGTCCACGGCGCGCAGCGCCGCAGCGAACGCGCCCACCTCGGCCTGCGCTCGCGCAGCCGCGTCCGGGAGCTCCAGGCCGGCCGCCCGTGCGCGCTGCCGATCGGCGAAGTCCAGCACCGCGTCGTCCCGCAGGTCGGCGGGCAGCGCGCCCTCGTTCAGGCCCAGCACGAACAGGTGACGGACGCGCGCGCCGGCCGCGGCGCGCGGCGCCACCACCTCGACCGCGCGGCCTCGCTCTGCGGGCACCGACGGCGGGGGCCGAACGCTCAGCAACGTGAGCAGGTCGCCCACGTCGTCCAGGAACGCCCTACGGCTCACGACCTCGGTCTCCGGCCGGCACGCCTCCTGCACGCCGCGCAGCACAAGTCCCACGGTCGCGGCCGCCGGCGGCGCCAGGCCTTCGCGCGGCAGGCCCAGCGCGCTCAACGTCCGCTGGAAGCGCGCGCCCAGCTCGGCGCGCGTCGCGCGCTCGGGCCAGGCGAGCTCGGCGGCCCGCGAATCGATCCGCGCCCAGGCGTCGGGGCCGACGGGACGGCTCGCCCGCGCGCGTGACCACGCCTCGTCGTCCAGCCCGCCGACCAGTCGGTGGCGGAACAGCCGCAGCGTCGTCTCGTACGGAGCTCCGCGAGCGACGACCTCGGCCATGAGGGTGACCACGCCGCCCACCGCCGTGGTCGACAGCGGGACGGGCCTGTCGACGCGCAGCGGCACGCCCAGCTCCCACGCGACCGCATCCAGCCGCGACCCTTCCGCGGCCGGGTCGCCCGTCACGATCAGCAGCTCCGACGCCGGCGTTCCCTCCGCCAGAAGCCGCTGGACGCGGGCCAGCACCCAGCGGGCCTCGGCGTCGGCCGACGCGAATCCGTGCGTTGCCGGCAGGTCGGCTCCGTCGTCCGGAGGCTCCGGCGCACCGACGTCCAGGAAACGCGCCGCCCACCGCTCGCCGGCGCGCCCCAGCGGCCGCGCGTCCTCCTGCACCGTCCAGCCGAGGCCGCTCAGGCGACCGACCGCGAGGGTCGCCTCGGGCGGAAGCGTCACCAGCGTGCCCGGCGCCGCCACGGCGTCCAGGTAGCGACACGCCGCCGACTCCAGGTCGGCGAACCCCAACAGCGCCCACGGCATCGCGCGCCGGACGCCGGCCTTTCGGGCCGCCTCGATCAGCAGAGCGTCGGGGTCGACCCGAGCCTCGCTGGCCAGCGCCGCCCGGTACGCGGCGGCGACCCGCCACGCTCGACGCGCGGCGAGCGACAGTCCGGCAGGAGCCTCGCCGGCCGGCGCGTCACGAACCGCGCCGAGACGCAGCAGCTCGCGCACCGGACCGGCCAGGGCCCGCCGCCACGCCGCGACGTCGTCGTCTCCGACCTCGTCGCGCACCGCCCGGCCCAGCGCCCGCCAGCAGCGCAGCGGAGCGGCCACGCTCCAGCCGGCCTCGCTCAGGTCCTCGCCCGCCGCACCGTGCAGCGAGACGTGAGGCACCGACAGCGCGGCCGCAGCGCGCCGCGACGGGGTCAGGACGACGGCGCCCCCCGGCACGTCCTCCGGCCGGGGCGCACGCGGCCCGACCCGCACGACGCGAGGCTCGCTCATGCGGATCCTTCGCGCCCGTCACCTGGCGATCGTGGCCGGTCCGTGCGGATCACCTCGACAGCCTACCGACTGCGCAGCGGCCAGCGAAGCGGCTCGCCGGTTTGGCAAGAGGCCTGGTAGATTCCCCGCATGCCTCCTTCGCCTTCCGTCGCGGCCGGCACCCACGTCGACGCGGTCCCCACGCCGGCGCTGATCGTCGACGAGCGACGGCTCCACGCCAACCTGGACCGGGCTCAGGCGTACGCCGACGCGCACGGCGTCACCCTGCGCCCCCACGCCAAGACCCACAAGAGCCCCGCCCTGGCGCGCGAGCAGATCGAAAGGGGCGCGGTCGGCATCTGCGTCGCCAAGCTGGGCGAGGCCGAGACGTTCGCGGCCGCCGGGATCGACGACCTGGTCATGGCGAACACGACCGTCGGCGAAGGCAACGCCCGCCGCGCCGCCCGGCTCGCGGGCCGCGTCCGGTTCGCGATCGGCGCCGATCACCCCCAGCAGCTTCGCGAGCTGTCCGCGGCCGCGACGGCCGAAGGCGTCGATCTGCGCGTCCGAATCGAGGTCGACACGGGCGCCGGCCGCGGCGGGCAGCCGCCCGAAGCGGTGCCGGCGCTGGCGGCCCTGGCCCGCGAGCTGCCCGGGCTCCGCCTCGAAGGCCTCTATACCTACGAGGGCTACACCTACGACGCGGCCGACGCGGCCGCCCTGCGCGAGCGGCACCTGGCCGCGCAGCGAACGCTGACGAACGTCGTCGAGCGCGTGGAGTCGTCGTTCGAGGCGCCTCCCGTGGTGTCGATGGGCTCGACGCCCAGCCTGGCTGCCGAGGTGCCGTTGCTGCCGGGCATCACGGAGATCCGGCCCGGAACGTCGATCTTCTTCGACGCCGCGCAAGCCGCGCTGGCGGGCGGGCTCGAGCAGTGCGCCGCGCACGTCCTGGCCACCGTCGTCTCGCGCGTCGGGCCCCGCGCGATCCTGGACGCCGGCAGCAAGAGCCTCACCACCGACACGCGTGCCGCCGGCGTGTGCGCGACCCGCGGCCACGGCGTGCTGCTCGAGACCGGGGGCGTCGTGGCGCGACTCTCGGAGGAGCACGGCGTCGTCGAGGGCGATGACGCGGACGGGCTGAGCGTCGGTCAGCGCGTCCGCATCGTCCCGAACCACGTCTGCCCCGTCGTGAACCTGTTCGAGCGACTGATCGTGGTGCGCGACGGGCGCGTCGTGCGGGTCCTACCGGTCGCGACCCGGGGGCGGGTCGACTGACCTTCGTGCCGGGAGCCGGGGGCGCGGCCTCGGGCGCGCTCCGGCCGGGGTAGCCTCGGAGCGTCGATGAAGCTGTTCTGCGCCGCCGACCTGCACCTGGGCCGCGTCCCTTCCCGGCTCCCGTCCGATCTTCCCGTCGCGCGCGAGGAGCTCGGCCCCGCGGCGGCGTGGCGCGCGCTGGTGGACGCCTGCCTGCAGGAAGGCGCCGACGCGCTCCTGCTCGCGGGCGACGTCGTGGACGATCCGCGCGACCTGTACGAGGCGTACGCCGACCTGGAAGCCGGCGCCCGCCGACTGCAACGGGCGGGCGTTCCGGTCCTCGCCGTCGCCGGAAACCACGACGTCCGCGCGCTGCCGCGCCTGGCGGAGTCGCTCCCCGGCGTCCGGCTTCTGGGCGCCGGCGGGCGCTGGGAGGCGACCACGGTCGGAAGCGGACCCGACGCGGTCCGTGTCGTCGGGTGGTCGTTCCCGAGCGAACACGTCGACGCGTCCCCCCTGGACGCCCACCTCGCCGCGATCGTCCGCGCGCCCGGGCCGAGCACGACCGTGGGCCTCCTCCACGCCGATCTCGATCAGGCGTCCAGCCGCTACGCGCCGGTTCGCGGCTCCGAGCTGTCCGCGATCCCGGTCACGGCCTGGCTGCTGGGCCACGTTCACGTGCCCGGCCGCTTCGGCGGAGGCGCTTCGGTGGGCTATCTGGGCTCGCTCTCGGCCGCCGATCCCGGCGAGGCGGGACGGCGGGGCGCGTGGGCCTTGACGATCGACGGCGGGCAGATCCGCTTCGAGCACCGCGCGCTCTCGCCGCTGCGGTACGAGACGGTCGAGGTCGACGCGGGCGGGGCGACGCCGGAGACGGTCGCGCCCCATCTGATCCGGACGGTGCGCGACCGGCTGGCGCTCCTCGCGGACGCGTCGGACGGCCCGAACGGGCTCCGGGTCGTCGCCGTCCGGGTTCGCCTGACCGGCCGGGTCGAGCGGCCCGGCGCGATCCGCGCCCTTCTGGCGCAGCAGGATCCCCGCGCTCTCCGGGTCGAGCATCGCGGCGTGCACGCCGTCGTGCACGACGTGGTCGTGCGGCTGCGGCCGGCTGTGGACATCGGCCGGCTGGCCGAGGGGAACGACCCGATCGGGATCGCCGCCAGGACGCTCCAGACGCTTCGCGGAGACCCCTCGCCGGCCAAGTCGGCGCTCGTGAGCGAGGCACGAGAGCGCCTGGCGCAGGTCCGTGACCGGGCGGCGTTCGCACCGCTGGACGCGCCTCCGCTGGGCGACGACGCGATCGTCGAGCGGCTCGAGACGGCCGCGGCGCGTGTCGTGGATCACCTCCTGGCGCAGCGGACGTCGGAGACGCCGTGAGGCTCGTCGAGCTTCGCGTCCATGCGCTTCCTGGCGTGGACGAGCCGTTCGTCGTGCGCGGGTTGGCGTCCGGCACGAACCTCGTCGTCGGGCCGAACGCGTCGGGCAAGAGTCGCTTGGTCCATGCGCTGCGCTCGCTGGTCGATCCGGACGCGTCACGCGGCGCCGGTCCGCACGTCGAGGCCCGCTTCGACGACGACGGGCATTCCTGGCGGGCGTCCCGGGTCGGCGACGCCGTCCGTTGGGAGCGCGACGGTGTCGCCGCCGCTCCACCGCAGGTGCCGCCCGGCCACCTGTTGGACGGGCTGTTCCTGAGCCTCGAGGACCTTCTCCGGTTCGGAAGGGCGGACCGGGGGATCGCGGACATGCTGGCCAGCGAGCTGGCCGGCGGGGTCGATCTGCCCCGCGCCCGGCGCGAGCTGGCCGGCGTGGGCCCGCGCTTCGGCGCTCCGCTCAGGACCGAGCTGGACCTGGCCCGGGAGGCGGTCGGCACGGTGCGCCGCGAGCACGACGCGCTCGCGGCCGAGGAGGAGCAGCGCGCCGGCTGGGAGGAGCGTCGACGGCGGGCAGAGGCGTCGGCGGCCTCGGCGCCGCTGGCGAACGCCGCGCTCGAGGTCCTCGCGGCGAGGCGGGCGCTCGCCTCGGTCGAGGCACGCGCGCGGGCGTTCCCGGCCGGCCTCGACGCGCTCCACGACGGCGTCGTCGAAGACGTCGACGCGCTCGTGGGCGCCGTCGAGCGGGCCGCACGCGAGCTCGAGGAGCACGACGCGGAACGCGTCGCGGCCGAGGCCCAGCGAGCGGCGACCGGCCTGCACGACGGTCGTCCCGAAGCCGCCCGCGTGGCGTCGTGGCAGGCCGCCAGCGAGGCGCTGGCCGAGGCGGAGCGGACCGTCCGGGAGGCGGAGCGCGACAGCGCGGAGCGGGCCGGCAGGCTGTCCGCGCTGCAGCGGGCGTCGGGGCTCGAATCCGGCGGGTCGGCCGGGCCTACGCCGAACGAGCTGGACGAGCTCGACGCGATCGCCGAGCAGGCGCAGGCGGCACGCCGCGAGGTCGTGGAGACACGCCGAACGCTGCTCGAGATCGACGCAGTTCCCGAGCCGACCGTCGACCCGGACGCCGCTCGCCGCGAGGTGGACCTGGCGGCGACGTGGCTGGCGACCCCGGACGAGGCGGGAAGGTGGCGGCGCCGGGCGCGCTCCATCGCCTACCTCGCCGCGGTCGCCAGCGCGGCGGCGGCAGCGTGGCGAGCGCCCGCCCCGCTGGACCTGACGACCGAGCCCGGCCTGCTGGTGGTCCTGGCGGGGGTGTCGACCGCGGTCGGCGTCCTGCTGGACGTCAGAACGGCCGGCGAGCGGCGCCGTGCCCGGAGGGCGCGAAGCGAGGCGGGCCGTGCCCTGTTCGGCGACGCCGCGGAGCCCGGAGCGTGGACGCGCGACGCGGTCCGCGCGCGGCTGACCGAGGGCGCGAGCCGCGCGGCCGAGGCCCGACACGCGCACGACGCGGCGGCGATCCGCCGGAGCCGTCGCGACCGGCTCGGCGCCGAGCTCGAGGAGGCGGAGCAGCGCCGGGAGCGCCTCGAGCGGCAGCTGGCGGCGCGCGCGGAGCGCGCGGGTCTCGGCGCCGAGCTCGGCACGGTGCCGGCCGGGCGCTCGGCCTTGGAGCGGGCCCGCCGAGCCGCCGAGCTGCGCGACGCGGCAGGGGCGTTGCACGGCGCGCGCCAGGCCGAGGTTTCGGCGAGCAGGCATCTGGAGCGGGCCCGCACGCGGATCGCGGCCGAGCTGCACGAAGCCGGCCTGCCGGAGCTCTTGCGCCCGCCGGTGGACGACGTGACGCTGGGAGCGGCGATCCTGCGCGTGCGCCTCGGCGAGCTGGCGGGGCGCGTGCGACGGCGCGACGAGGCGGACGCCCGCCGCCGGGCGGCCGAACGCGGCCGTGAGCGGGCCGAGGCGGAACTGGACCGGGCGCGGCCCCGACGCGACGCGGTCCTCGCGGCGGCGACGGGGCGGACGCCCGAGCAGGTCGCGCGCGATCCTGCCGATGCCGTGTCGGAGCTCCGGCGGCGGGTGGAGCGACTTCCCGCCTGGCGAGCGCTGCGCGACGAACGCGTCCGCCTAGGGGGCGTCTTGGACCACCATCTCACCACGATCTCCGACCGCCCGGATCTTCTCGCGCTGGTCGAGGCGGGCGACGAGGTCGGCTTGCGCCGCGAGCTCGACGAGGCCCGGGCGGCCAGCGAGGAGGTCGAGCTGGCGACGCGGACGATGGCCGCCATCGACGAGCGGCTTGCGAGGGCGCGTCGCGAGCGGGACCTGGACGCGGCGCGCGAGACCGAGCGGAACGCTCGCGACGCCCTCGAGCGCGCGTACGAGGAGGTGCTGAACGCCGAGGCGGCGTCGGCCGTGCTGGATCATCTGGACCGCACCTACCGGAGCGAACGACTGCCCGCCGCGCTACGCCGGGCCGAGACCTGGTTCGCGCGGTTCACGCATCACGCCTTCGCGCTGGCGTTCGACGCGTCGGCCGACGGCCCCGACCGCGTCCACGCCGTGGACCGCGCGGACGGCCGCCGGCGCCGCTTGGATCAGCTCTCCAGCGGAACGAAGGCGCAGCTGCTGCTGGCGCTACGGTTGGCCCACGCGCTCGAGGCGGAGCGGGGCGGCCCGTCGCTGCCACTGATCCTGGACGAGGCGCTGACGACCAGCGACGTAGGCAGGTTCGCGGCCGTGGCGGAGGCGTTGACCACGCTGACGCGCGAGGAGGGTCGCCAGGTCGTCTACCTCAGCGCACGCCGCGACGACGCGGCGCTCTGGAGCGAGCTGGCCGATCGATCCGAAGGGCGGATCGAGGCGCCGACGGTGCTGGACCTGGCGCGGATCCGCGGAGCTCCGCCGGCATCGGACTCGTGGGCGTCGGGAGCGGCGGCGTCGCGGACGTCCGCGAGCCGTGAGCCCGCATGGCGCGAGCCGCCGGCTCCGGACGGTCTGGACGCCGCGGGCTACGCGTCGGCGCTGGGCGTCGCGCCCATCGACCCCTGGCGGCCCGAGCGGATCCATCCGCTTCACCTGCTCCACGATCGGCTGGACCTGGTGCATCGGCTGACCCGGCTGAGGATCGGGACGGTGGGCGCGCTGGCCTCCCTGCTCGCCGACGAGCCGCAGGCCGTCCGCCTCCTCGGCGCAGGCGATCGCGCGCTGGTCGCCGCACGCCTCGCGGCCGCGCGGGCTTGGTGCGAGCGATGGCGCGTCGGTCGCGGCCGCGCGGTGGGCGTGGCGGCGCTCACGCGCAGCGACGTCGTGAGCGCGGCGTTCCTGGACCGGGTGGCGAGGCTCGCGGACGCCTGCTCGGGCGACGCCGAGGAGCTGCTGGCCGCACTGGCACGGGGCGAGATCAAGCGCTTCCGCGAGGACGCCCGCGAGGCGCTGGCCGGCTGGCTCCACGAGCACGGCTACCTGGATCCTCGCCCGGCGTCCACGCCCGCCGCGCGCGTGCTGGCCGTCGAGGGGGCGCTTCACGCCGCGTCCCGCGATGGCGGCGACGACGCTCCGTCTCGCGTCGGGACGCCTCACATCGGGACCTCTCGGGTCGAGACGGAAGCGGCCGCGCTGGCGACGTGGCTGGAGTCCGGCTTGCCCGACGGGGTCGCGGACGGGAGCGGCGAAGGCGAATCGGCGTAGCTCGCTCCGCGCTGCGTGCTCGTGCGTTCTGTCAGGCGTCCTGCTCGACCGTGACGCGCGACACCCGCAGCAGGTCCTCGCGCAGGCGGGTCAGACGCAGGCTGGGCGGCGGCGCCTCGAGCACGCCCTCCACCACCTCGCGCGCCACGTCCACCGGAAGGTCGAACGCGTGCTGGACGCGCTCGATCGGCACGATCACCGGCGTGGAGGGCGCGAGGAGCCAGCGCACGATCCGGCTGCGCAGATCGCCTGCGCGGCTGAGCTCCTCCTCGCGCGCGCGTCGCCGCGCGACCTCGTCGGCGTCCGAAGCGGCAAGGCCGCGCTCCGCCACGCGGGACTCGGCGAGGCGTGGATCGGCGACGTGCGGATCGACGCGAACAGGATCGGGGCGATCTGGATCGGCGCGATCTGGATCGGCGAGGTCCTCCTCGTTCAGCGCCACCGGCGTCGGCCGGGCGGGCGTCACGAACGGCTGCGCAGGGCGACGGGGAGCCGAACGTGCCCGCGGCGCCGCGGGGAACGGCGGGCGCCCCGCGTCGCGAGGGGCGAAGAGGCCCGGCTGCCGAACGGTGGCGTCGGTGGCCCAGGGCGGCTCCGCCTCTGTAGGCGGTGCCGGAGCGTCGTCGACGACGAGAAGGACGTCGGCCTCCGGCTCCGGACCGGCGTCGGCCGGCGTCGGCGCGAAGCCTGCCGGCGAAAGGGCGGGATCGTCCGCCTCGGCGGGTGCGGATGCCGGACGCTTCTCGGCTGCGGCGTCGTGCGCTTCGATGGCGGTCTCGCCGTCAGCGTCGATGGAGTGCTCGACGGCGTCGTCGATCGGGCGATCGCTCGGGGCTGCCGTCTCCGGGTCGCTCGAACCCCTCGCGTCGGCGCCCAGTCGGGCGTCACGGCTCGAAGGCGCCTCGCCGTCGACGCCCTGGACCGGCTGCGCGAGCGTCGTGGCGGACGGTGACGAGAAGCGCCCCGCGCCCAGCCGCCGGACCGTGACGCTCCCGATCGTCTCGACGACGTCCGGGCCGCTCCACGACGCCCGCACGGTCGACCAGCCTCCATGCTCCAGGGCGTCCTGCACCGCGGTATCGGGAAGCGGTGCCGCGCCGTCTCCGGAGGCGGACGACGCGTCGCCGACCGGGCCGGACGCGCTCCACGACCCGGCGGACGCGATCGCGGGATCGCGGGTCTGCGCCGTGGCCGCGGCGGCTTCGGCGCCCCCGATGCGTCCGTCCTCGCGTCGCGCTGGGCGGCGAGCGCTCCGAACGGCGACGAGACGGACCTCGGGCGCGTCGTGACCGGCATCGTGGCCGGCATCGTGACCGCGAAGGCGGATCTCGAGCTCGTCGTTCACCTCGAGCTCGTGCGCCTCGAAGAACTCCGCCAGTCCCGCCAGCTTGCGAGGCGGGAACGACTCGAGAACGACGGCTTCGTCCCGCTCGACGTCCAGCGCCAAGAGCTCGCCCTCAGGAAAGGTGTCCCTGAGGGCGAAGGGTAGCTGGACGAGCCCGGAGGCGAGGCAGTGCCGCGTCAGGCCGACACGGTGTACGGTTCCGTCTCCCTGATGCCCGGCTCCATACCGGGCGTTGCCTTCGTCCATGCCGACCTCCCTGCTACCGCGGGGTTTTGAGAAGAGTATCACAGGAGGACGACGCGGACGCGTGGTAGACGCGCGCGCGGTTTCGGACGGACCGATGGGGCGACGGGGCGTCGAGCGTCTCGGGCGCTACGACCCCCGCGGCGAGTAGCGCTCGTAGGCGGTCACGACCGCTTCGGTGGCGCGACCGGTCTTGCCACCGTAGACGTCGGCGGCGAGCCAGGCGCGCTCCGCCTCGGCGTCCGCTTCGGGCACCTGCTTCCACCACACCTTGGCGTCGGGGCGCCAACGATAGCCGCGCGCCTTGAGCGCGTCCTTGGTCGAGAACGGGGCGCCGACGGCCCGGAACAGCACGTCGCGGCGGCGCGCGGCTTCGAGCAGCTTCGTCATGGCCGTCACGCCGCTCCGGGGCAAGGGCCGTGCCAGCACGTACACGCCGGCCAGGCAGTCAGCGATCGCTCGGTGGCCGTCGTAGAACACGCCGGAGCGGTAGGCCAGGAACTCGAGCTTTCGGCTCTCCATGCCCTCGTACCGCCACGGCACGTCCTGCGCGCTGCACGCCCACGGCTGCTCGGCGAAGACCCCGATCCGCTTCTCGAGGAACGCGCGGTCGAAGCCGGCGTTGTGGGCGACCACGAGGTCGGCCCGGCTCACCAGCTCGAGGACCTCGCCCTCGTCGATGCGGCGGCCGCGCACGTCCTCGTCGCGGATGCCGGTGAGCTCGACGATCTCGGGCGGGATCGGACGACCCGGATCCTCGAGCTGGTCGAACCGGGCTTCGACGCCGGTGATGCGCCCCTCGGCGTCGTACCCGAACAGGACCATCGCCAGCTCGATGATGCGCTCCCGGCCGGCATCGATGCCGGTCGTCTCGACGTCGACGTACAGACCGCGGCGGAACACCGGTCCGGCCTCGTCGCTGCGCGGATCGTCGGGCAGCCTGCGCTGGACGCGGTAGTCGGAATGCGCCTCGAGCCGTGTCGCGGCGGCCTCGAGCTCGTCTCGGTCGTGATCCATCGGCTCCTCCTCCGTGTCGGCAGCGTCGTTCGGGCCCGGTCGTGCGGGCCCGCCCCTGTGGGCCGGGCCGTGTGGGCAGAGTATAGACGCGCCGGCGTCGCGGCCCCCTTCTCGGGTCGCGGGCCGGAAGCCTCGCGGCTCGCGTTCACGCCCGCACGGCGCCGGCCCGCTGCCGGACGGCACGGCCACCCCACGGCCGCACGGCCGAACGACGTCGCGCGGTAGCCTTCGGTGCATGAGCCCCGCTCGTCCTCGACACGCATCGACGCAGACCGACGCCCGCGACCGGCGTCCCCCGGACGGGCCGGCTCGCTCCGGGCGTCCATCCGATCTCGTCGAAGACGAGCGCGGCCGCGTCTGGCTCCTTCGGCCCCGCCCCGCGCGGGCCGCGTTCGCTGCCGTCGAGGCCGACGCCGCGGAGCGCATGCTGCGCCACGGCCTCGACGACTGGGCGTTCGGCTTCGGGCGTGGCAAGCGAACGCTGGGAACCACGCGCGTGCGGGCCGGGGCCGCCACCGGCACGATCCGCATCAGTCGGCACCTCGTGACGGACGGCACGCCGGACATGCTCCGCGACACGTTGCTTCACGAGATCGCCCACGCGGTCGCCTACGTGCGCCACGGCCGCGCCGCGATGAACCACGGACCGCTCTGGCGTGCCGTCGCCCGCGAGCTGGGGGCCCGTCCGGAGGCGACCTGCCGGGCCGGGCCGCTGGTGCCGGCGCCGCATGTGCTCGTGTGCGGACGCTGCGGCGCCGAGGTCGGTCTGTACCGCAGGCCCAAGCATCCCGCGGAAGCGTACCGGCACAAGGGCTGCGGCGGTCGGTTCCGGCTGGGCGCCGGGCCGGACCGACCGCGCGCCACGCCGCAAGAGGGCGACTGACCGCCGCCGGCGTGCCGCGGCGTCGCTCAGCCGCCGTCGCGCGCGGCGCGCGCCAGCAGCCTCGCGCGTCGCCGCTCGAGATCGTCGTGACGCGTCCCGCCGCAGCGACGTGCCGCTTCCAACGCGTCGAGCGCTCCGCTCACGTCGCCCAGCCGGTGCTCGCGGTGCTTCGCCAGCTCGATCCAGGCGCGCGCGTCGCCGTCCGCCGCCAGGCGACTCCAGCGCGCGGCCGCCTCGCCGAATCGGCGTCGACGACGAAGGAGGCGCGCCGCGTCCCAGGCCGCGTCCGGCAGGCGATCCTCGGCCGCCAGGTAGCCCGCCAGCGCCGCGTCCGCCTCCCCGATCGCCTCCAGCCAGCGCGCCAGTCCGTGCAGCTCCAGGGCGTCACGCGTCGGCTGCGGCCGCGCCGTCGTGCGCGTCGTCTCCTCGGGCGTCAGCATCTCCTCGATGCGCGAGCGCATCGCGGCCAGCGCCACGATGTCGTCCCGGTTGTGTTCCAGCACGCCACGAAGCGGCCGGGCGTCACGCGACCTGAGGAACGCCAGGTAGCGCGCCGGCACCTCGGCGCCGGGCACGTCGCGAGCGCTCCGGCGTGCGCCGAGCACCTCGCGCTCGACCGTGCCCAGCGTGCAGTCCGGCAGGCTCCGGCGCCACAGCCGTCGCGCCAGGGGAAGCAGGTCCAGGTGCGGAACGCCCTCCAGGGGGTCGGGAAGGCCGTGCATCGCGAAGCGGGTCCGGACCAGCGGCAGATCGAAGCTCGCGCCGTTGTAGCTCACCACCGCCGTCGCGCCCACGAGCCGTTCCGATAGCGCGGTCAGGTAGACGCGCTCGTGCTCCGGACCGGGCAGGAACAGCTGCTCGACCGTGAAGCCGTCGGCGTCGTGCGTCCCCACGCCGACCAGGAACGCGTACGTTCCGGTCCCGCCCGCCAAGCCCGTCGTCTCGGTGTCCAGGTACACGACCTTGGCCCGATCGTCGTCGAGCGGCGTCGACGCCCGTCGCGAAGGCACCGCACGCGCGCTTCTCGACGCCCAGCGTCCGAGCCACGGGTGCAGACCGCCACCACCGACCGGCCAGCGACCGTGAAGCGCGCCGTGCGCAAGGCGGGCACGCCGCACCAGGTGCACGCCGTTGCCGGCCACGACCGACGCGGCACCCAGCTGCGCGGCGACGCCGCCCCAGGCCGGATCGGGCGCCCGAGGCTCCGGAACCGCCTCGGCCTCCGCCGCGTCGCCGCGAAGCGCCCGCAGACGGTCCAGCAGATCGCTCACGCCTCGCTCCCGGTCAGCGCATCCAGCACCGCGATCGCCTCGCGCTTGCCGGCGTGCCCCGGCTCGCCCGCCGGCCCCACGCACGCCGGGCAGCCGTCGTCGCAGCCGCAGCCGGCGACCAGCTCCAGCGCGGCCTCCACGAGCTCCTCGTGTCGTCGCGCCAGCTCGTCGGTCAGGCCGACGCCTCCCGGCACCGTCTCGTAGATCAGCAGCGCCGGTCCGCCGTCCGCCACCGCGCTCGACGGGTCGGCGTGCACCCCGAGATCGCGAGCGTCGCACAGCACCCGCAACGGCGCCAGCGATCGCATCGCGTACGCCACCGCCGCGAGACCGCTGCGTACCCGGACGCCCTGCTCGGCGCGGCGATGGCACGACGGGCAGAGCGTCGTCAGGTTGTCCGCCCGGTTGGCCTCGCGCGCGCTCGCGAACGCTCGGAACGGCACGACGTGGTGGACGTGCAGCCGCGTGCCCGACGCCGCCTTGGTGCCGCACACGCGACAGGCGTGGCCGTCGCGCGAGAGCGCGGCCGCGCGCGCCCGCGGCCAGTCCGGCCCGTAGTCGTTCGCGTCGTTGCTCCACGCGCCGGCGCGACGGAGCCGCGCGACGGTCGCCTCGTCGGGCGCGAACGCGTACGCGCGGGTCCGCAGGTGCGACGGCTCCAGCGTCAGCGGAAACCGTCCCAGCGTCTCCCGCGTCACCCGCCGAAGCCGCCGGTAGCCGGTCACGCGCTCCGTGACGGTCACCTCGCCGGTCAGCACGGTCGCGCCCCGAACGGCGCGGGCGGCGGGCCGTCCGACCGGATCGATGCGGGTCTCCCGGTTGGCGCGCGTCAGGACGGCGTCGTCGGTGGCACGCAGCCGGGCGATCCGCTGGGCCAGGTCCAGCTCCTCCACCAGGTGGGGGCGCCCGTCGTGCAGGTACACCGCACCCGGATGCACCATCCAGCGGGCGCTGGGCGCATCGATCGTGCCGATCGCGACGCCGTCCAGCAGCAGCGCGACCTCGTCCCGACCGGCCGACCGGAGCGACACGCCTTCCGCCGGGTAGCGGTCCCCCAGCCAGTAGATCCGCCCGCCCGCGACGTGCGCCTCGCCGTCGGCGCGCATCTGCTGCCCCAACGCCGCGACCTCCTCCGGACCGTAGCCGCCGAAGCGCTCGTCCGGCTCGATGGGCAGCTCGAACGCCGCGCAGCGCAGGTGATCGAGCGCCAGCAGCAGGTGGTCGGGATCGCTGAGGGCGCGCTCGGGCGCCGCGCCGAACAGGTGCCCCGGATGCCGGGCCAGGTACTGGTCCAGCGGACCCCCCGCCAACACCAGCACGCCCAGTCCGGGCCTCCCCCGCCGCCCCGCCCGGCCGATCTGCTGCCAGAACGCCGCCGCGGAGCCCGGGTAGCCAGCGATCACGACGGCGTCCACGCCGCCCACGTCGATGCCCAGCTCCAGGGCGCTGGTCGCCACCACGACACGGGCGACGCCGTCACGAAGCTCCCGCTCGATGAGGCGCCGCTCGCCGGCCAGCAGGCCGCTGCGGTAGGTGCGGACGCCGTCCGTCCGGTTCCGCAGCTGTACCACCGCCTCCTCGGCGCCCTGGCGCGAGCCGGCGAACACGAGCACCTGCAACCCGTCCTCCGCCAGTCGCCCGGCCAGCGAGGCGGCCTCGGCCAGCGCCGGCCTGCGGAGCCCCAGCGCCTCGTCCACCAGCGGCGGACGCACCAGCAGCACCTCGCGCGGACCGCGCGGCGCGGCGTCGGCGTCGACGTGGACGACGTCGCGGCCCAGCACCGTTCGTGCGTGCTCCACGGGGTTGCCCAACGTGGCGCTGGTCGCGATCACGCGCGGGTCGGCGCCGTAGTGCCGCGCGACCCGGAGCAGGCGCCGCACGACGCCCGCGAGATGCCCACCGAACACTCCACGGTAGACGTGCACCTCGTCGACCACGATCCAGCGAAGCCCGGAGAGGAAGCGCCGCCACAACGTGTGGTGCGGCAGGATCGCCGCGTGCAACATGTCCGGGTTCGTGAGCAGCGTCCGCGCCTCGGCCCGAATACCCGGTCGGCGGTGGCTCGAGGTATCGCCGTCGTAGTCGGCGACGATGCCGGCGGGCAGGCCGGCGCCACGCGCCAGAGCGGCGAACCCGTCTGCCTGGTCGTGCGCCAGCGCCTTCGTGGGGAACAGCGCCAACGCCGTCGCCTCCGGGTCGGCCAGCTGACCGGCCAGGATCGGAAGCTGGTAGGCGAGGCTCTTGCCGCTGGCGGTGCCGGTCGTGAGGAGCACGTCGTCGCCCGCCCGGACGGCGTCGATGGCCGCACGCTGGTGGAGGTACAGCCGCTCGATCCCGGACGCGGCCAACGCCGAGCGCAGCGGCCCCGGCAGGTCGCCCGGCAGCGGCGCGAAGCTCCCCTCGCGCGGCGCCAACGAACGTGCCGCCACGATCTCCGTGCCCAGCTCCGTCAAGCGTCGCCGGGCGGCGGCCACGGCGCGGTCGGGCGCGTGCCTGCTTCGCTCCACCGGGACCTGCGCGTCCACGCCGCTCAGGATGCCACGCCGTCGGCGTCGTCGCCCGGGGGAGCGACGACGCCCGCCGCCGGCTCGGCGGCGCCGTCCGGCGGGACGCCGTCCGCCGCCACGCCCTCGACGTCGTCACGAAAGAACGCCCGAACCGCGGCGGCGGCCGCCGGTCCCACTCCGGGGACCGCCGACAGGGTCGCCTCGTCCGCCGCGAGCAGCTGATCCACGCTCGAGAAGTGGGCCAGCAGCGCGTCACGGCGCTTGGGGCCGATTCCGGGCACGTCGTCGAGCAGGCTCCGCGTCGCGGCGCGGCCCCGCCCCTTCCGGTTCGAGCCCACCGCCACTCTGTGCGCCTCGTCGCGCACGTGCGCCAGCAGCCGGAGGGCCGGATGCGTCAACGGCACGAGGATCTCCTGCCCGTCCTGGGTGATCAGCGTCTCCTCGCGCTTGGCGAGTCCGACGATCGGGACCGTCGCACCGACCTCGTCGAGCGCGCGCCGTGCGGAGGAGACCTGCCCCTTGCCGCCGTCGATCAGCAGCAGGTCGGGCTGCGGGAGCGTCTCCGCCAGGCGGCCCGTGAATCGCCGGACCAACGCCTGATGCATCGAGAAGAAGTCGTCCGGCTTGTCCAGACCCCGGATCTTCATCGTGCGGTAGTCGCTCTTCTTCGGCCGTCCGCCCTCGAACGCGACGATCGACGCGACGGTGTGGGTTCCCATCAGGTTGCTGATGTCGTACCCCTCGATCCGCCAGGGCGGCTCGCGCAGCGAGAGCAGCTGCATCAGCTCCTTGATGCCGGGCGCCTCGCCGCGACGCTCGAGCTTCGCGAGCTCCGCGTCGACCGCCGTGCGGGCGTTCCGGCCGGCCATCTCGACCAGGTCCACCTTGTCGCCACGCTGCGGAAGACGCAGCTCGACCCGGCGGCCGGCCCGCTCGGCGAGGAACGTCTCCCACGTCTCCCTGTCCATGGGCAACGTCGGAACCAGCACCAGGGGCGGCACGTAGCTGGCCTGGCGGTAGTAGTCGGCCATGAAGCGCTCGAGGATCTCCGCCTCCGGCGCCTCCTCGGCGTGGGTCAGGAAGCGCGCGTCGCGACCCACGACGCGCCCGCGGCGCATCTGGAAGATCTGCACCGCGGCGTAGCTGCCCGCCACCGCCAGCCCCAGGAAGTCCAGATCCTGGCCCGGGTCGCGCGCGATGTCGCTGTCGTAGCCGGTCACGCGCTGGATCGCCTGCGCGCGATCGCGGACCTTGGCGGCGCGCTCGAACTCGAGTCGCTCGGCGGCGTCGCGCATCTCGCCGTCCAGGCTGGCCACGACCTCCTCGACCCGTCCCTGCAGGAAGGCGCGCGCCTGGGCGACACGCCCGGCGTACTCGGCCTCCGAGACGTTCCCCACGCACGGAGCCAGGCAGTGGCCCATGTGGAAACGGAGGCACGGCTTGGCGCGCGGCTTGAGCGGCGACCCGCTGTTCACCCGCAGCTGGAACGACTTGTTCACCACGTCCAACACGTTCTTGACGGCGCCCGCGCCGGGGTAGGGGCCGAAGTACTCCGCGCCGTCGTCCTTCCGGGTCCGGGTGAACAGCAGCCTGGGGTACGGCTCGCGCGTGAGCTTCAGGAACGGGTACGACTTGTCGTCCTTGAGCTGGACGTTGAAGCGCGGCTTGTGGCGCTTGATCAGGTCCGCCTCGAGCACCAGCGCCTCGGTCTCGCTGCTGGTGACGATGAAGTCCAGACGCTGGGCGGTGGCGGTGATCCAGCGCGACTTGCCCCAGCCCTGGCTCGAGAAGTAGCTCGCGACGCGCGCCTTGAGGTTCTTGGCCTTGCCGATGTACACCGGCCCTTCCGGCCCCTGGAACAGGTAGCAGCCGGGCTGGGTGGGCAGGACGGGAAGATCGTCGCGGGTCAGCGGCACCCGGTCATTCTCGCCGCGACGACCCCGCGGCGGTGTAGCGGCCGGCGCGCTGGCGCGAGCTCACACCCGAAGCGGCTCCCCTTCGGGCTCCAGCAGCTCCGGTCCTTCGTGACCCGGACGGTTCACGGCGGTGCCCACGGGCACCGCCTCGAGCTCCGTCGGGTCGCCCGGCTCCAGCAGGTCCGCGAGCGCGGCGGCGTCGCGACGCTCCGGATCGAACCAGAGCGGAATCGCGCCGCGGGGGACGATCACCGGCTGCCGGTCGTGCAGGCGCGCCATCAGCGCGTTGGGCCGCGTCGTCAGGATCGTGAAGCTGTCGGCGGGCTCGGCCCGCTCGTTGCGCGCGTGCAGACCGGCCAGGGCCATCGGCTCCCTGTCGCGGCGGCGGATCCAGTACGGCTGCTTGCGCGCGCCCGGCTCGGGGGCGTGCCATTCGTAGAAGCCGCTGGCGGGCACCAGGCAGCGGTCGCGCTTCAGCGCGTCGCGGAACGACGGCTTCTCGTGCGCCGTCTCGGAGCGGGCGTTCACCAGCGTCGCCTTGAACGAGGACGGGTCCTTCGCCCAGTGCGGGATCAGGCCCCAGCGGGCGGCGATCGCGACCGGCGGCCCGTCGCCCGCCGGCACGATCACGATCGCCTGCTGGGTCGGAGCGACGTTGTACCGCGGAACGAGCGGCGGGTCCAGCCGCGCGATGTCGGCGCCGAACGCCTCCGCGATCTCGCTGGCCTCGTGGAACAGTCCGTAGCGTCCGCACACGGTCGCGC
>Ga0209936_1000779_pt1 | contig 18281 bp, 17 predicted proteins | sample SalPonR1_A_D1_MG_FD_185694 | JGI IMG/M metagenome (GOLD analysis project Ga0209936, IMG submission 185694) | Salt pond soil microbial communities from South San Francisco under conditions of wetland restoration - Salt Pond MetaG R1_A_D1_MG... ... | reverse complement strand
ATTAATCATATTAAAAAATAAAACCAAAGACTTGCTTGCAACTATCGGGTTTAAAGACGATTCTGCAATCTATAACCGGATTATGGAACGTTTAATGCTTTTAGGTGAAACCGATATTCATTTACTTTTATCTATAGAAAACAAGATGCTACATCTTTTTTCAAAAAAAAATAACAATAATCTTCACAGGCAGTAAGTTACCTTCTTGCCGATTCTAATAGATTATAAGAAAAAATTTTACCAGCAGGTTTACGCAGATTATATTGCGAAGCCATAACTTCACCATAAGCACCGGCTGAATAGATAGCCAGCAAATCCCCTCGTTTGGTTTCCGGCAGCTGTATATCTTTTCCGAAATAATCGGCTGTTTCGCACAGTGGACCGGCAATATCGTACAGCATTTCACCGGATTCTGAAGAAATATTCATTATTTTATGTGTGGCTTGATATAATGCAGGCCTCAACAACTCAGTAAATCCGGCATCGACTATAATCGTTTTTCTGCTGCCATTTTCTTTTACATAAAGTACCCGGGTTATTAAGGCTCCTGCCTGCCCGACAACAGCTCTGCCGGGTTCAAAATGAATTTCCTGCCACGATTCCACCTTTAAATGTTGAGAAAAAACATTAAAATAAGCCTGAAAATCAGGAATTTGATTTTCAGGCTCTGAGTAATCGATCCCCAAACCTCCACCCAAATTGATATGTTGAATATAAATATTATTTTGAGATAAATTATCCAAAACATTATTAACCACATTACACAAATCCCTAAAAACGTTTAGATTAGTGATTTGCGATCCGATATGGAAGTGCACTCCATCCATTAACAAGTTCGAATATTTTTCCTTGTTCTCAATAATATAATCCACATCCTGCAAAGAAAGGCCAAATTTATTGTATTGTAATCCTGTAGTGATATGGGCATGGGTTTGCGCATCAATATCAGGATTTATACGCAGAGCCACACGCACTTTTTTATTACGGATACCTGCAAAAGTATTAAGGATTTCGAGTTCCTGTAGTGATTCACAATTAATACAAAAAATATTTTTATCAATCGCTAATCGTAATTCTTCGTCGGTTTTTCCTACTCCAGCAAATACAATCTTTTTAGGTTTAAAGCCATTTTCCAAAGCTTTCTGCACCTCATTTCCACTAACACAATCGGCACCAATTCCATAATCAGAAATCATTTGCAGAATACGGCTGTTTGCATTAGCTTTTACAGCATAATGCAAATGATACCCCAAACGATTAGCTTCATGGATTATTGCATTCAAATTTTTGCTTAAAAAATCTGAATCATAATAATAAAAGGGTGTTTTTAGCTCCCTGAACATATTTTTTAATTGACTGGTAAACATTTTTTGGCATTAAATAAATGATTATTCAGTACTTGAAGTGTTTCCATTTTATTTTCAGAATCAACAACTAATGAGAGGTTAATACGACTTGCACCAAAAGACATCATCTGAACGGATATTGTATCAAGTCCCCCGACAATTTGGCCTAAAACAATATTTTTTTGTGATTCAAAGTCGCCCACTATACAAACAATACTTTGATTATGAATAACTTCAACTTCACCGAGTTTCTTCAGATGATCAATAATCTCAGTTATATATGTAGAATTATCAATAGTCATGGCCACTGATATTTCAGATGTTGTAAGCATATCTACGGGTGTTTTATACTTTTCGAATATTTCAAAAATCTTTCGCAAGAAACCATAGGCCTGTAGCATTCTGCCCGATTTAATTTTAATAATGGTAATCCCATCTTTGGCGGCTACTGCTGTTAATCTCCTGGATGAGGAAAAATTATTAATCTGTGTACCAGAAGCAAAAAAATTCATTGAATTTTTGATTACAATCGGAATATTACCTTGCTGTGCAGGAGTAATACTGGCAGGGTGCAAAATTTTAGCTCCGAAATAAGCCAGTTCAGCGGCTTCATCATAAGACAGATGGCGTATAGGAAACGTTTCGTCAACATATCGAGGATCATTATTTTGAAATCCGTCAATATCGGTCCATATTTCCACTTTTTCTGCATGCATCACTTGGGCAATTATAGTTGCTGAATAATCACTTCCTCCCCGCCCCAGGTTGCTTAGTTTCTTTTTATGATCCAAACAAATAAATCCGCTGGTAATATAAATTTTACAACCCTTTAAACGGGATATCTCTCCTGGCAATCTTTTTTGAATAAATTTATAGTCAGGTTCACCCGATTTATCGAGTTTCATAAATATAAAAGCATCCAGGTATCCGGTATCAATACCTAAGTCAAGCATATATAAATAGATTACCATACACGATAAAAGCTCACCCTGAGCCATAATCTCTTTTTCCCGCTTTTCCCAGTTCTTTTTCCAGGACACATTTTGTAAAAATCGTATGGAACTATTCAATTTTTTTAATGCCAGATTTTTAAAATTCTGACTTTGAAGAAGACCAGCAATGATTCTTTTATGCCTTTCTTCTATAAGCAAAATCATTTGGTGTGCTACCACATACTCTCCCTTCCTGAGTTGCTTAATAAATTCCGATAAATAATTAGTAATATCGGAGAATGCTGAGAATACAACAATATTATCATCATTTAATTTCCTCAAATAATTCACCACTTTCCTGATTTGATTTTCGTTGCCAATGGAGGTTCCTCCAAATTTTAATACTTTCATATTTTTTTGTAGCTAAAATAATAGGGTACTGTACCAACAAAAAATAAGATATGTAAAATATACATATTTATAACTTTTTGTTATATATTTAACAATATGTTAAATTCAATCAAAATGATTACTATATCACAAGCAGTTGAAGAGATTATCCGTAAGAAACCGTTTATTACGGAAGCAATAAATAATGGAATAATTAATTTTTCGGCTTTAGCGAACAATTTAAAGCCAGAAGTAGAAGCTAAATTACATAAAAGAGTAAACGAATCGGCAATAATCATGTCGCTAAGACGATTACAGACAAGCAACCGTTTAGTTATTTCACAAAAATTACAAAGCATGGACAAATGGTTCGGTGATATTATTGTCCGTTCGAATTTAGCCGATTATACTTTCCGTAATTCAGATACATTATTAAAAAATCAACAAACCCTATTAAAAAAAATTGCAGACCGGGATGATTTTTTTTACACCATATCTCAGGGAGTGTACGAAACGACTTTTGTATTAAGTGATTTATTAAATGATGATATTCCCTTAATCTTTGAAGGTGAAAAATTACTATCCTACAGATATAATCTGTCATCCATAACCATCAAGCTACCCGCAGAAAACATTGACCAACCCGGATTGTATTATTATATCTTCCGAAAACTGGCCTGGGATGGCATAAATATTTTAGAGGTAATTTCAACCACGAATGAAGTAACCATTTTATTAAAAGACAAAGATATTGACCGCGCATTTTCGGCTATAAAAAATATAAAATCAATAGCATAATTAATCAATCAATTGCTTTCATTTTATATGCATTAACAAAAAGAATATCTCCCAAATCATCAAAACCTTCAAACAACTTAAGACCTTCGTGCTTAATCTGCTCACTTCTAAAACCTAACATTGTCAACCCCGCTTTTACCGACTTTTCATTAATAATTTCTTTAAGGTTCATTCCCTCATCTATATCAACAAATTCAACATTTCCCAGGGATATAGGCAAACGTCCGGTCTTTACAAGTTCTAACAGGTGGTCTGTTGCTTCATCATATTTCCCTTTACGCCGTACATTAAAAATTTTAATTTTTCCTTTTTTCCAGTCAGGATGCCCCAAGATGATATAACTTAAGAGAATCATCAAGTTTAGATTTTCTTCATCTACCCTGCGAACCCAAATATGGATCCCTTCTTTGTAATTAACACCTCTGTTTGAACCACCAAGGATACACACATCATAATTACCGGAATGTACTAAAGAAAAATTTTCAACGATTTGTCCGAGATTTCCGGGATCTTTTTTGTCATATTCAAATAATATCATATTATTTTCAAGTCCGGAAATTCCGGGTAGCTGAATAATTTGAGCTATGGCAGATGTATAGGAAGGAGAGACAATAGTATCAACATACACATGGCTTTTACGGGATTCAGCACGTTCAATCAATAAATCCAACGCCTGTTTAGCATCCTCATAAGTAGCTCTGCTGTAATAACCCTTAATATATTGAATATAGGTACCAAATCCATATTTATATGACAACCAGTTTAATAAACGGAAAGCATTATCTCTGTCGGAACTTGCCTCTGTAACACAAACAGCTGAAGGATGCCACTGTTCTTTTTTCTTAATATTTTGATTTTTTTGAAGATAAACCTGCAAATTACGGTTTATTTGAAACAAAGCACTTCGAAAAATCGATTCAAGACCCTGCCGGTCTTTATGATAATGGCTAATATATATATACAATATTACCATGAAGATAATGGATAAAATGGCATACAACGAATCCATTTTAAACATCAAAAAAACAGAGAATACAAATCCGATAAGTGACAATATCCAATGCGAACGAAAAGTGGGCCTGTATGAAGGGGAGGAACCAAAATGGTTTAAAAAAGAGATCAAACATAACGAACCATAAGTAACCATAAAAAACATGGAAATAATACGTGCTACCGCATTAACATCTCCCAGAGCAACAAATACAAAAGCAATTAAAACAGTAATTACGGAAGCGTTGAAGGGTTCATTAGAGTTTCCTTTGCCTTTAGCCATGATACGATTAAAACGTTGAAAAGGAAATGTCCTGTCTACCCCTAAAGCCTGCAAAGTACGCGGAGCAACCATAACAGAACCCAACGCAGAGGAAATAGTTGAAGCTGCTAATCCTAAAGGAATAACTACTTTCCCCCAGGTAGCCACATCGGCCATAATTAATTGATTATTGATCAAATCATCAGGAGATGCTGTTTTTACTAACTTTAGAATAATAAAAAGATATACAACAATACCGGTAGCTGTAGCAGCAACTGTTCCTAAAGGAATGGACTTCCCCGGATTTTTCAAATCTCCGGACAACCCAACACCAGCAGTCATCCCGGTAAAAGCAGGAAATATAATGGCAAAAACAAGGAAAAAATCATCCATATTTCGCATAGGGGTATTAGAAATTCCGGCTTGTGCTGTTTCTGCATAAGGTGTTTTTCCAATAAAAAATAAAAAGAGAGAAAAAAACAAAATAGCCACTACAACATATAAAGCTTTAACACCCAGGTTAGCTCCCTTTTTTAAAATAAGAATTGACAGTAACCCCATGGCCGGCAAACTAATTACCTGCCGGGGAAGATGTAAGTTATGAGCCTCTCTGGCCCAATTAAAAACAAACTCGAAAGCTTCGGTAAATGCAATGACATAAAATGCTACACTTATTGCTTGTGACATAAACAAAGCAATTCCAATGGTTCCTCCAATATTTAACCCAAACGAGCGTGAAATAATAAAATATTCGCCTCCCCCTTCGACTCTTTGGTTAGTAGCAATTTCAGAAATAGCAAATGCCGTGGGAATAGTAACAAAGTGGCCAACAACAAGAATTATCAGCACACCTAATGAGCCCAGTGTTCCAACAGCAAAACCAAAACGCAAAAATAAAATAGCTCCCAAAATGGTAGAAATAGCCGTAAAGAAAACCGGAGCTGTGCCAAATCCGCTGGATCTTCCTTGTTTCATAAACTAAATTATAAGTGAGTTTGAAGTCTAAATTTAGTAATAAAAACTTTCTTTTGTATATTTTAATCAAAAAATACAAAAAAAGTCCGCTATAATTTAGCGGACTTATATTAAATTTAACAGGATGAGTTTTTAACCCAAATATTTCTTAAGAAGCTTATTTTTGGATGAATGTCTTAATCTGCGAATGGCTTTTTCTTTTATTTGACGTACCCTTTCGCGAGTAAGCCCCAGCTCAACACCAATTTCTTCCAGCGACAACTCTTTCCCTCCAATACCATAGTAATACTTAAGCACTAAACGTTCCTTTTCGGGTAAAATGCTTAATGTTCTTTCAACCTCTTTAGCCAATGACTCTTCGAGTAATGTATTATCTGCATTGGGCGAATCGGCATTCTCCATAACATCCAGCAAACTTCCTTCTTCCCCCTCTGCAAAGGGAGCATCAACGGATAAAGGTTTACCAGAAAGTTGTAAAGTATCTTCTACTTTATCTTTAGGTAAATCAACAAATTTGGCTAACTCCTCAGCCGTTGGTGTTCTGTCAAACTGCTGTTCCAGGGTAGAATAGGCTTTATGTATTTTGTTTAAAGAGCCCACTTTATTTAGCGGCAATCGAACAACTCTTGATTGTTCGGCAATAGCCTGCAAAATGGATTGTCGTATCCACCAAACAGCATAAGAGATAAATTTAAATCCCTTGGTTTCATCAAAACGTTCTGCTGCTTTTATTAACCCCAGATTTCCTTCATTAATTAAATCCGGCAGGCTTAAACCCTGAAACTGATATTGTTTGGCAACAGAAATAACAAACCTCAGGTTTGCCTTAGTTAAACGTTCGAGAGCAGCTCTGTCGCCTTTTTTAATTCTTTGTGCCAGTTCTACTTCCTCTTCGGCAGTAATCATCTCCTCTTTTCCTACATCTTGTAAATATTTTTCAAGAGAAGAACTATCACGATTGGTGATAGATTTTGTAATTTTTAATTGTCTCATCTCAGCCTCTCCTTTTCAAACTTTAGTAATTCGGCAAAAAATATGGGATTGTTTGCAACGAAAAAAACTTCAAATTAATATTGTATGGTAAAACCTACCCGTATTAACCCCAAAATTATATTTAGATAAAAAAAGTGCAAAGAAGCAACTTTTTTTATTATTATAAAAATCTTTTAAGATAAATATGTTGATATTTAACGTTAATTATTGGTAAAATGTTTTAAAAATTCCTGATATTTTTCTTTATTCAGCTGAAACGTAGGAGGATTACCTGTTTTATTGATCAACCCCATGCTTCTAAGTTCGAGAATATGCTCAGGGCCGGTAACATTGGATAACCTCATTTTCTGAATAATATGCCCTAACGAGCAGGTATCTTCTTCCTGAAGAATTTTTAGAATGCCCATTTTGACAGAGTCATTATAAATTTCTTTAAACTTGTTTGTGTTTTGAACAATATCTTTATCGTCAACCATTATTGATTATTTATTAGTTTATATATCAATTTTTATACTTTACCAACTATCAGTTTTTAAATTACTCTCTTTTGAATATACTTAGAACCCAGTACACTTAAAGCTCCCATATATTTTAATTTAAACGGTATTAAATCACCCACTTTGTATTTTGGTTTTTCAGAACCAAAGTCCGCAACAATCATATCCGAGCTGGCTCCGGTAATTTCCACACTGTCATCCACAGGGATCATATTCTCCGGGTCAATATCCAGCAGCCCAATATCAAGAATCGCCCGGTATGAAGTTTTTCCATAATCTTCCTCATCAAAGGATTTAACTTCTCCAGCAACATTTGTACCAATCTCTCCGGTAGGAACTACCGGTTTTTCAGTTAACTCTATGATCTCGGCATTTAATTTTAAGATATCGTGCTTCATTTCCGGGATATCTTCTTCAGTAAAGAGATTATTACCCATAAACAAGGTTTCCCCAATTCTGAAATGGGTAATTCCCTCAGGAATTATATTTTTAAATACCAACTCCAGGGTAACAGACGATCCCCCTGAAACATACGGGATATTTCGCTTAAATTTAGCTTCAACCAATTGTTCGTATAAGCATAACTGAATTAATTTATCCTGACTGGGCATTACGCCATTCAAACAATTTAAATTGGTACCAATACCTACCACTTCAATATTGGGTAATTTAAAAATACGCCCATAAAAATCAATAAATTCTTCGCCCAAAACACCTTCTCGCAAATCACCCATCTCGATCATAATCATCACCTTATGTTTTTTCTTTTGGCGTTTAGCTTCGTCAGAAAGGAGCTTTATGGTGCTAAATTCGGTATTTAAGCTTATATCGGCATATTTTATAACATTTCTGATTCCTCTTTTTGATGGTGGCCTGATATAAACCGTTTCAATTTCCGGTTCCAGTCTTTTTACCACTTTTAAGTTATCAATTCGCGCATCTAAAATTTGCTCTACCCCCAGGTTTATTAACTCTTTTAAATACTCTTCATTACCGCAAAGCAATTTTGAAACAATACCAAATTTAATATTATGTTTATCTAAAATCGATTTTAAATAATTATAATTAAATTTTAGTTTTTCCCTGTCAAGTTCTAAGAATGCCATTTTTATATTTTTTAGTATAAACTCTTTTTTTACTAATTTATTACTTCCCGAGGAATTGACATAGGTAATCTTGCCAATAACTCATAATTTAACTGATTGTTAAAATCGGCAAAAGAGGCTAAAGTAATTTCTATGCCATTATCCTCCCCAATTAATATTACTTCATCTCCACGTTTAACTCCCGGAATATGGGTTACATCAGCAATAAGCATATTCATATTTACAACTCCGATAACCGGTGCACGTTGCCCGTCAATAATAACACGACCCTGATTACTTAATGAACGGCTGTATCCATGTGAATAGCCCACAGGAACAATAGCAATTACTTTTTCTTCCTGAGCAAGGTATGCTGTTCCGTAGCTAACAAACTCGCCGGTTTTTACCTTTTTTATAGACATTATCTGGCTTTTCCAGCTTAATATCCGTGTTAAAGGATCTGCTTTATCCATTCTTTTATGGATATACTGAATAAAGGTTTCGCGGGTGGGCCAAAATCCATATTGTAAAATACCAATACGCACCATATCCATTCGTGTACGCGGATAAGCAATTGCAGCTGCCGAACAGGCTGTATGACGAATTTCGGGTACTATCTCGCGATTACACAACCACTTATAAACCTGATTATATTTACGAATTTGTTTTTGTATGCGCACATGATTAGCAATACTTTCGGCACCGGCATAATGAGTGCAAAGTCCTTTAACATAAAATAAATCTCTGTTTTCTTTGATAAACTTTACCACTTTTACCAACTGCCTTTGGGTAAATCCGGTTCTGTTCAATCCGGTTTCCACTTCAATGTGAATCTTAGCTACTTTATTCAACTTTTTAGCCTTTTCAGCGGCTTTTTCAAGTTTAATAATTTCAAAAACAAAGAATTCCAAATCATTATCGATAGCCCACTCAATTTCTTCATCTGACATCCAACCCATAATCATCACATCCGTTTCGGGCTTTTTTACCTGGCATGCAGTCTGAGCCTCTTCTGCACTAAAAACAGAAAAATGACGTATACCGGCCATTTCAGCTATCGGTACAACTTGTTCGATTCCATGTCCATAAGCATTTGATTTTATTACCGATGATATTTTAACCTCATCACCAAGATAATGTTGTAAAAAATTTAAATTATGAATAAAAGCTGTTCGATCAATCTCTATAACTGAAGTTCCTGCCATAACTATTTCTGCTCATTTTTTAAAATTTGTTGAAAAATTCCGTAAAACATTTTTACTCCGTTCTCTATAATATCATCCGGAAAATCGTAATCAGGGTTGTGCAATTGCGGCTGATTGATTCCTGAGCCAAGTCCAAAAAGCACACCGGGGAATTGCAAAGTGAAATGGGCAAAATCTTCAGACCAACGAAAAGGTTTTTGCAGGTATTCTGTTGGAATTTGATAATCTTTGCCCACTTGCTCTATTTGTTCAACAAGTTGATGATTATTAACCGCTGCCGGAAATTCTTCAACATAAGAAATGTCCTGTTTCAAGTTATTTTTTTGAGCATTATCAAAAGCTACTTTTTCTGCTTGTTGAGTCAAAATCTCCATATCAGCATTAGTATACGATCTAAGGGTAGCCATTACTTCGGCATACCCCGGTGTTGTGCCAAAAGCAACTTCTCCAAGCCGGGCATGAATTACGGTTACCAGGGTAAAATCATTAAATACATTTTCCTTTTGTGGCAAAAAGGTTAGTTCTTTAATAATGTCGGCCATTGCAACTGCCGGGCTGTTCCCATTCTCTGGCTCTCCTGCATGAGATGTTTTCCCGGTTAGTTTAATAATCATTCCTTTGGAGGCGGAGGCAAAATTTTTCTCTCCCAGAACAACCGATCCTTTTTCGTATCCAGGCAAATTATGTAAGGCAAAAACATAATCTATATTTAACGCTTTAAACCGCTCATCATTGACTACCCGATAGGCTCCCTGCCCATTTTCTTCAGCAGGTTGAAACATTAAAATTACTTCTCCGGCTTCAGGTCTGTTTTTTGAAAATGCATCACCCAACCCAACAAGAATCGCCATATGCCCGTCATGTCCACACTTATGACCTACCCCCTGGGTCTGCGACTGATAAGACGTATCGATTAAGTCATCGATGGGTAAACCATCAAGCTCGCAACGAAAAAGCACTGAAGGTCCTTCTTTCTTTCCTTTAAAAACCACAGCAACCCCATGTCCGCCAATTTCAGTTATTATCTGATCCGGATGATAAGACTCCATAACGTTAATTATCCGAAGAGCTGTTTGCGCTTCGGAATCAGACAACTCCGGATACTGATGTAATTCATGCCGAAGAGATATTATTTTTTCTTTATCAAATAGTTTTTTCATAAATTAATCATCATGAACAATTGTTATTCAAAATAACCACACCTTAAAACAAACAAAAGTAAAGGGCAATCACCAATAAAAAAGAAAAACAACCGTTTCAGCACAACAAAATTAATATTTTTTACGAAAAAAACAAAATGCCAAAAAGTTTACAACGCGCGTAATTATTGGTATTAAAGAAAAAAGTCATACAAAAACACTCAAAGAATATGTTCTGCTGAAACAATTATTCGTTCTCATGATAAATATTTTCATCAACAGTAATCAAAGGTGATGCGTCAATACTATCAATATCGAGGTATTTGATAATCAAATCCAACGCCTCGTTTATTTCCTTTTGCCGTTGTCCTGAAATATTTTCCAGCTGTTTAGAAAGCCTTTCATGTAATAATGAAGGGGTTTTCTCCAACAATTCTGATCCTTTCGAAGTTAATATTATATACGTAGTTCTTTTATCTACTTTTTTAGGCAACCGGGCAATACATCCTTTTTTTTCCAAGCGGTTTATAATGCCGGTTACCGTACTCGAATTTAAATTCAGATAATCCCTGATATTTTTCTGTGTTGACTGAAATCCTTCAGACTTATGCAAAAATTCAAGGCAAAGCAATTGCGGAATGCTTAAACCATGTTCCCTTTGTATTTTTTTCGATTCAATATTAATTGAACGTACAATCTTCCTGATTTTTATTAAAATATCTGTTGAATTCATTCAAATAATAATAGTTTCTACAGAACACAAATATATTTTATTTAAACCATAACAAAAAGCAAGTCCAAATTTTTCTTTTCTCGCGAACAAAAATCAATAATAAAATATAACTTCGCATCCTGTTATGAAAAAAAATTTTGCAACCGCTTACATTGCTGTTAGTTTGGCAATGATATTTTGGAGTTTTACCTTTATCTGGTATAAAATAGTATATCAGTTTTATAATCCTATTACCACTGTATTCTTCCGTCTTATTATATCTTCCATTTTCCTTTTTGCATTAATGTATCCCCTCAAAAAAATTGAAAAAATTCGAAAAGGAGATTTAAAATATTTTTTACTGGTTTCGGTATTTAATCCATTTCTCTATTTTATTGGAGAAAGCTATGGCGTTAAATTGGTATCATCAACGCTGGCTGCTGTTATTATTGCTACTATTCCTTTATTTACTTCATTTACCTCATCGTTTTTCTTGAATGAAAAGATTACCCGAATGAATCTTATGGGTATTATATTCTCCATAATAGGGGTAAGCTTTATTATTTTTGAGAAAAACGAAGGGATAACCGTATCACCACTAGGTATTGCCATGTTGATGCTTGCTGTTGTTGCAGCCATTGGCTATTCAATCGTTTTAAAAAATTTATCAAACAAATACAACTCAATCACTATTGTCTCTTATCATAACCTTATCGGTATATTTTTATTTGCCCCACTATTTTTTATTTTTGATTTTAACGATTTTAAACAAACAGGATTATCCCAGGAAGCTTGGATTCCGTTACTTGAACTTGCATTTTTCGGATCATCTTTTGCTTTTATCTTTTTTACTTTTGCCATTAAAAGAATAGGTGTTGGGAAAGCCAATGCTTTCACTAATCTTATACCTGTATTAACAGCTATCATAGCTTTTATTGTTCTCGGAGAAATAATAAACCTTACCAAAATTTTTGGAATTTCATTAGTTATTGGGGGATTATTCCTGTCGCAAATCAAAACCAACGGATTAAGAGATAAAATAAGAAATTATATCAGACCCAGTGAATAATGAGCTTTTCAAATCAGATCCCCATAATGGAAATCAAAAACAGAGCACAGGATTTATGGCAAGAAAATAAAATCTTCTTTGCCCGGCTCAAAAAGAAAAAACCAAAAAAACTGGATAAAACTGTTCATGAGCTCCACGATGAAGTTTTTCAGGAGATAGACTGTCTGGATTGTGCCAATTGTTGTAAATCGATTAGCCCAACCCTTTACGACAAAGATATTGAAAGACTGTCCAAAAATTTAAAAATTAAACCTTCACAATTTCTGGAGGAATATCTTTATCTTGATGATGAAGGGGATTATGTATTTAAACAAACGCCATGTCCTTTTTTGCTTCCCGATAATTATTGTCAGGTTTACGAAAGCCGCCCCAAAGCTTGCAGGGAATATCCACACACCGACCGATCCCGGTTTTATCAATTATTAAACCTTACCTTAAAAAATTCGTTGATATGTCCTGCTGTTTTTGAATTGATAGAAAGATTAAAACAAAGAAAAGAACAGTTTTAAGAAACAATAACATTTAAACCTTCAGGGATTACTTTAATATTTAATATTTCACCCATTTCCAGTGGTTCTCCATCATAATGAATAACCCCCGGGATTTGACGCTTCACCACAATGTTTTTACAACGAAAGGTTTCGACATAACGGCTTCTATCAATATTTTTTGCAAAGAGACGAATTCCAAGATGAGGGGCTGAAACTATAGGGAAAGCCTTCATTATTTCAACATCTAACTCCCCATCGCTAATTTGTGCTTTAGGAGCAATATGCGCATTATTCCCATATTGTGATGCATTGGCAAAAGTAATCAGAAAAGCATCACGCATATAGGTAGTACCGTTCATAGATATTTCATAGCGCTCTGGCAGATATCGTCTAAATTCTGAAAGGGTTGCTTTTAAATAACTGGTAAATCCACGACGTTGAGTTTTCGAAAAAACATGCCCGATATGAGCATCAAAACCCACTCCTGTGGTACAAAAAAATTTCTGATCATTAATGGTCCCAAAATCCATTTTTATTTGATGCCCTTTTTTAATAATCACTAGAGCTTTTCTAACATTCATCGGAATTTTAAGATGACGAGCTAATCCATTCCCCGAACCGGTAGGGATAATACCTAATACCCCATCCGTTTCTGTAATTGCCGAAGCAACCTCGTTTACGGTTCCATCTCCTCCAACAGCGACTACTTTTTTATATCCCTGGTTAAAAAATTGCTTTACAATTTGAGGTGCTTCACCCGAAAAAGAGGTATTAATAATTTTTATATCATAAATATCATCCGCAAAGATTTGCTTAATTAGTTCCGGAATATAATCTTTAGATTTCTTCCCGGAAACAGGATTAATAACAAACAATATTTTTTTATTCATCAAACAATCCTCTCATCTATTTTAAAAATTCTGTCAAAAATAGATAGAACATTTTTTATAAAAAACTATTATTCAAAAAAATATAAATATGCTGTTTAATCGCTTCATAGTATTTAAATTTGTTAAATACTAATCTTTGCAACAGAAACGTTTTATAATACTATTATTTTATATCAGTAGCTGGGATTTTATCAATATTTGTATTTTTACCAAATGAAAAAAATTTTAACTGTTTTTATCTTTTTTCTTACTATCCAGGCTTTTGCTCAAATTGGAGGTTCTCATACTTACAGCTTTTTAAATTTAATCAACTCTGCCCGTGTAGCTTCTCTTGGCGGTGATGTTATTGCCATTAATGATAATGACCTAAACCTTACTTATCATAATCCGGCACTATTAACCCCTGAAATGAACCAGGACCTGGTATTAAATTATATCAACTACTTTACAGATATTAATTATGGATATGTTGCCTATGCGACAACTATTAAAGACAAAGGAATTTTTTCGGGTGGAATACAATACATCAATTACGGGAAATTTATTGCTGCCGATGAGAAAGGAATTATTACCGGTGAATTTAAAGCTGCCGAATATGCCTTTAACCTGGGTTATTCACGCTCCATTGATAGCTCTTTTCGTTTAGGAGTGAATGTTAAGCCAATTATTTCAACCCTCGAAAAATACACTTCGTTAGGCATCGCTGCAGATTTTGGAATCCTGTATCAAAATTCAAATCATTTATTTAATGCAGCGCTGGTGGTAAAAAATTTAGGAGCTCAATTGAAAGGATATACCAGCGAAAAAGAAACTCTCCCTTTCAATATTCAGCTGGGAATATCACAAAAGTTAAGGCATGCACCATTACGTTTCACCGTAACTTTTGATCATTTGGAAAAACCTGATTTAACTTATGATGTTCCGCAAAGCGAGTCTTCTGCAGATCCATTTTTTGAAGAATCCAAAGAGTCTAAAATAGATCAAATAGCCGACCAGGTGATGCGGCATGTAATTTTAGGCATTGAGTTCAGTCCGCTGGAAAATCTTTATCTAAGAGCCGGATACAACTATCGCCGCCGTAAAGAGATGCTTATCGAATCCAACACATCAACCATCGGTTTTTCATGGGGATTTGGGGTAAAAATTTCCAAATTACATATTAGCTATGGGCGGGCAACCTACCACTTAGCCGGGGCTACCGATCATTTTTCAATTACCACCAATCTGGACCATTTTGGGCAGGGATGGTAAATTATGGTAACCTGCTGCCAGGCTAAAAAAAGAAAGCACTGTTTATATTTTTTATTAAACCGTAACATTTGGAGATTCTTTTAACCTTAGTGGCTTCCCACTATAATAAAAAATACCAACAGGAAAAGAAAAAGATAAATAAAATATCAAATATATTTTCAACCTTTGCGTTCGAATAAAAATGAAATAACAAAACAAAAAAATAAATTGCTCCCTGTTTAACGTTCTTTATTTAAATGACATCCTCATTTTGCTTTGAGAATCTCAAAATCTCCAATCTCCAAAATTTGTCTAACGACAATTTTGGATTTACCTTTGATGTTTTATTATTTTTACCAAATGACAATCAAGAATAAAATTATCATAGCCATCGACGGATATTCATCCTCAGGAAAAAGCACCTTAGCTAAAGCTATTGCAAAACACCTGGGATATAAATATATTGACAGCGGAGCCATGTATCGTGCAGTTACCTTATTTGCACTCCAAAACAATTTAGTTGACATACAAAATCATCAGGTAAATGAAAAAGAGCTAAACTCTTCACTTGATGAGATAAAAATAAACTTCCGTTATAATCCCCGGAAGAACAGGCAGGAAACGTACCTCAATGAAAAAAATGTAGAAGATGAAATTCGCAAAATGGAAGTCTCCAATGCTGTAAGTATTGTTAGCAAACTAAAATTTGTCAGACAAAAGATGGTGCGTATTCAGCAAACCATGGGAAAAGAAAAAGGGATTGTTATGGATGGACGCGATATTGGAACGGTTGTTTTTCCGGATGCTGAAATTAAAATTTTCATGAATGCCCAAGCAGAAGTAAGAGCCGAGCGAAGATATAAGGAGCTTAAAGAAAATAAGCTGAACGTTAGTTACGACGAAATCCTGGAGAATGTCAAAAAACGCGACCATCTTGATGAAACCAGGAAAGAAAGTCCGCTAAAAAAAGCCGACGATGCAATTGAACTGGATAACAGCAACATGACTGAAAAAGAACAATTGCAATGGGTTTTAAGTTTAATACAGGAAAGAATGAATAAAATGGCTTAAAACTTTTTTATCATGCAAATAGAAATCGATAATAACTCGGGTTTTTGTTTTGGAGTGGTTAATGCTATTCAACTGGCAGAAAAAGAGTTGGATAAAAATGACACCTTATATTGCCTGGGAGATATTGTACACAATAGCGCCGAAGTAGAACGGTTAAAGTTAAAAGGATTGATTACCGTTAACCACGAACAGTTTAAGGACTTAAAAAACTGCAAAGTTTTGCTTCGTGCACATGGAGAACCTCCGGAAACTTATGAAATTGCCAAACAGAATAACATACAACTGATTGATGCTTCGTGCCCTGTAGTTTTAAAACTACAAAACAATATTAAGCTCGGATTTGATAAATTTTTAAGGAAGGGCGGACAAGTCGTTATTTACGGAAAAGAAGGTCATGCTGAAGTCAACGGACTGGTAGGTCAAACCAATGGCAAAGCAATAGTAATTGGTGGGCTCAACGATTTAGATAAAATAAATTTCAGCAAACCGGTCAATCTTTTTTCACAGACCACAAAAAGTATTGAAGGTTTTTATGAGGTACAAAAAGAAATCAAAAACCGAATGAAAGCGAATCAGGGAACCGAAGATATTGATTTTATCATCAACGACACGATATGCAGGCAGGTCTCCCATCGTCAACCCCAGCTACGAAATTTTGTAAAAAAACACGATGTAGTTATTTTTGTAAGTGGCAAAAAAAGCTCCAATGGCCGCATGTTATTTCAAGTATGCCAGACTGAAAATCCAAACACTTACTTTGTGTCCAAACAGTCGGAGCTGGAACAGAAATGGTTTGATAATGCATCATCAGTAGGTGTTTGTGGTGCCACATCAACACCCAGGTGGCTGATGGAAAAGGTTGCTTTGGAAATTAATAAAATAGCAAAATCATAAAAAATAACAATTATGGCTAAAATAAAAACCATTGGTGTTTTAACTTCCGGAGGTGATGCTCCGGGAATGAACGCAGCCATCAGAGCTGTTGCCCGTACAGCGATATACAATAATATTAAAGTAATTGGTATTCGCCATGGATATCAAGGATTAATTCAGGGTCACTTTAAACAGCTGAAATCCCATATGGTAAGTGACATTATACAAAAAGGGGGAACCATATTAAAGACAGCCCGAAGCGAGGAGTTTAAAACGCTTGAAGGACGCAAAGTTGCCTATCAGAATTTAAAAAAAGCAGGAATTGATGCAGCGGTTGTTATCGGTGGTGATGGTACATTTAAGGGAGCCCGCAAATTTACCGAAGAATTTGATATTCCCTTTGTGGGAATCCCTGGAACTATTGATAATGATTTATATGGCACCGATTACACCATCGGATACGATACTGCCCTTAATACTATTGTACAAGCTGTAGACAAAATAAGAGATACAGCAAGCTCACACAACCGCTTGTTTTTTATTGAAGTAATGGGAAGGGATGCAGGATTTTTAGCACTTAGAAGTGGTATAGCATGCGGAGCCGAAGCAATCCTTATCCCCGAAAGTGAAACCGACTCTAAAAACCTTAAGGCATATCTCGAATCCGGGTATAAACGTAAAAAAGCATCCAACATTATTTTAGTTGCCGAAGGCGATGAAAGTGGTGGTGCTTATGCTATGGCAAAAAAAGTAAAAAATGATTTTAAAGATTATGATATCCGGGTAACCGTACTCGGCCATATTCAGCGTGGAGGCTCTCCATCAGCTTTTGACCGGGTTATTGCCAGCCAGTTGGGTGTAGCAGCGGTAGAAGCACTGCTTGATGATCAGCAAAGCATTATGGTGGGAATGATGAATCGTGAAATTGTGCATGTTCCTTTTAATAAAACCATCAAGCACCAAAAAGATGTGGATAATAAGTTGCTCGAAATTCTGGATTTCTTAAATATTTAATTTGCTTTTAATATGAGCAGTTCCCCTGTTTTTGCCGATATAATACTTCCGCTTCCCCTAAAGCAGCTGTTTACGTACAGCATTCCAAAATCGTTGGAGAAGCAGGCAAAGCCGGGAAAAAGAGTAATTGTCCAATTTGGCAAACGCAAAATTTATGCAGCAATTATTCACACCATTCATCAAAAGAAGCCTGCAAATTACGAAACAAAAGACATCTTATCCATATTAGATGATTATCCGATAGTAAACAAATCGCAATTAAAACTTTGGCAATGGATTGCAGATTATTACATGTGCTCACTAGGCGAAGTTTTTAAAG
>Ga0209936_1000777_pt1 | contig 18316 bp, 9 predicted proteins | sample SalPonR1_A_D1_MG_FD_185694 | JGI IMG/M metagenome (GOLD analysis project Ga0209936, IMG submission 185694) | Salt pond soil microbial communities from South San Francisco under conditions of wetland restoration - Salt Pond MetaG R1_A_D1_MG... ... | reverse complement strand
CACCACCACCACCACCACCGCCACCGCCACCGCCGCCACCGCCGCCACCGCCGCCACCGTCGCCTCCTGACGGCGTGTTGACCGTAACGCTGCCGGCCGACCCGGGCGCGCCGCCCGAGGTGTCCCCACCGACATTCCGTGCAATCGGCGGCGCGCGCGCCACGGTCAGGCTGGTCGATCTTTCAAACGGACAGGGACGATCCACCGTGCTCAGATTTCCTGGAGATACCCCATTCCAGAATCCGGGCAACCGACCGATGAATACGGTGCCCTTGACGCCGGGGAACAACGTCTTCACGGTCCGAAGCCGCGGCGATGGCGTATGCCTGGAAGCACCAGGCTGCAAGTACGACGTGGTAAGCCAGGGCCGAGAGGTCCTCGACCCGCACGTCATCATCTGGCAATAGCGGTCAGCCAACCCGACCCACCGGCGACCCCACGGTCGCCGGTGGTATCCCCGCCTGATGAACGCGCAACCCTCGCCCGCAAGCCGGATCTGCGTTTTCCCGTCGTCGCCGGCTTTTTCTGGGAGACGCATCGTGCACCGATTGCCGTCATCCCGATAACAGGCCTCTAACCCCGCGCCGGATGCCCGGCGAACTCGCCCAGGCCATCCGACACATGCCGCGGGGTTTCCGTCGCCTCGGGCTTGAGCCGGGATTCTCCTGCCCGCCGCGGCAACCGCGGCGGCAGCCCCGTGCAGAACCGCCTCAAGGCGTGGTCTCGAACCCGTCGCGAAAAACGAGTTTGAAGGCCTCGATGCTCAGCTGCGTCGTATCGGTCACCGGATCGCCGACCGGCGGCGAGGCAACGGCCGTGGCGGCCAGTGTGAACGAGCCCTGTACCGCATCGCGCGCGCAGCTCCACTCCAGCGTGGCGCCGGACGCGAGCGTCGAAAACTGGCGGTCGCAGCCGGCCTGGTCGGCTACGCTCACACCGAGCCCGGACAGCCCGGAATTCCCGGTATTGGTCAGGCGCAGCGTGAACTCGACCGGCGCGCCGATCTCGACGGTCTCCGGATCGGCCTCGAACGCGAGCTCGATGGCCGGATCGATGGCACGAACCTCGGCGCTAACCTGGTTGAGCAGCGTCGGCGCCGGCGGCTCGCCCCGCATCGCAGTAGCCTCCAGGCGGTTGACGAAATCCCGGGCAACGTCGACGTGCTGGCAGGTCCACGTGGTTGCGGCGCCGGCATCCAGCGTATCCAGTGCAAGGTCGCAGGCCGGGACCTGGAGGCTGGTGATCTCGATCTCGTCGAGCGCCTGGTCGCTGTCGTTTCGAATCGAAATTTCGAACCCGGCCGCGGCACCGGTGCGCACCAGCTGGGTCGGCGGATCGATCACGACGGCCAGCAACGGGTCGAGAACGGTCACTTCGGCGCTCGCCGAAGCCGCTACCGGCGTGGCCGCGTTGTCCAACGCGGTGCCCGTGGCGACGGCCTGGTTGACGAAACTGGCGACGACATCGGCTTGCGAGCACTGCCAGGTACGGCTTTCGCCCGCCAGGAGCCGAACATTGGAACGGTCGCAATCCGGCGCCAGCGGATCGGTGACCGCGACGGCGTCGATGCCGACCAGGCCTGGGTTGGTGACTTCGATTTCGAAAAACGCCTCGTCACCGAAATCGATACCGGGTCGCCCGTCCAGCGACAGCCAGCGCTTTTCCAGCGCCAGTTCCGGTGCGGGAACGCCGATGTCGGGGTCGGTGATCGTTGCCGGAATGTCACTCAGCGTCCAGCCGGCCGGCGTGGATGTCGACGACAGCCCCAGGGTCGTGACTCCGGAGAAGCCCGGCGCCAGCGTCACGGTCGCGGTGCCCAGCACCCCGTCGGCAAAGCCGGGCCAGCGGGCCGCCGGGTCGGCCCAGGCGATGACGGCGAAGCGGTCGGTGTCGGGGTTGGCGTCGAAATCCAGCGTATCGTCCTCGGCCGCATTCTGGCCCAGCAGCGCCTGGTCGACGGCCGGGGTGAAGGCGTCCAGCGAAACCTGGCTGGAATCCCAGTGCAGACGCAGGCCCAGCCCCGTCAGTGCGGTGCTGGGCGGATCGGTGGCGTAGCGAAGCTCGAAGTCCAGCGTCGAGGCGGGGGCCGCGCTGACGATGATCGGTTCGAAGCGCAGTTGCTGAACCTGTGCGGCAAGCGGCCCGGCCACGGCAAGCACGGCTGCCAGCGCCATGATCTTTCGATGGCAAATGTACATATCGTTCTCCTGTCAGCGGACGTCGACGGTCAGCGCCGGGGCCGCGGCGCCGCGGCCGCCCCGGTTTTCGTCGGGGAAAACCAGATAAAGCTCGTGAAGGCCCCGTTTACGCGGCTGCCAGACGATCGGCAGATCGATCCCACCGGGATCCAGGCCGCGGACGCGTTCGTAGGCGATCACCTTGCCGCCGGCCTCGGGCCGACCGTCATAGACCAGCACCCGCCGCATGCGCGTCGTGAGACGCTCCGTTGCCAGCGTCAGGCGCAGCCTGGTCGACTCGTCAAGCGATACGAGGGCCTTCCCGTCGGCGCCGCGGCCGTTGACGGTCAGCTCGGCGACGGTCCGCGGGTCCTCGTCTGCCGCCCGGCGGGAGGCGTCGTCGGCCGATGCCGGGGCAATGCGCAACAGCCCCCAGCCACTGTTGTTCTGGCCCTTTTCGAGAAACACGTCGGCCTCGCCGGGCAGCGGGTCGACGGGCTCACCGTCGATGCCGAGCAGCGGATCGTCGAAGCGATCGACGAGTTCATGGGTCTCGTCGGCGATCTCGTCGTCGGGATCGAGCACGGCGAACACCTTCCAGGTGGCCAGTTCGCCGGCCTGATCCGAACCGAATCTGGTGGTGTCCCACAACGTCAACGCACTCCTGACATGGGCCAGTTCCGAAAGCGGCTGGTCGGGGTCGGGCGCCACCTGGCCCCGGAACGGGATCAGCGGGATCCTGGCCTCGCCGATGGGAATGCGCGGCCCGACGTTCTGGCCGAGTTCGAAGCGCTGGGCCTCGAAACGCACCTTGAGATTTTCCACCGGTGTGCCGACCGACAGGTTGTAGACCCGCACCTCGACCTGCACCGGATCGCCGGCTTCCGGGGCAAAACTCAGGTCCGTGCCGCGCCGTTCGGCCGGATTGCGCGGATTGATGCCGCGGCCGTCCCGAAAGAACATTCCCTTGACACTGCTGCGGGTCACGTCGGTATTGAGCAGGAAGGTATCCGGCACCGTGGTCGAGACATCCAGCGAAAACCGGAATGGAAGATTCAGCGCCGCGTCGGGCGCGGAATAGTGGGTCTGCCAGAACGTCTCGGGGATCACGCCCATGCCTTCCAGGGCCACTGCATGCGTGAGCTTCAGACCGCCGTCGGCAGTGAAAAACCAGGCCGGGTGGAAGCGGTAGCCGCGCTCACCGGCGAGGTCGCCCGGGATATTCAGACTGATTGCGGTCTCGGCATCGGTTTCGGTGCTGGCGAACTGACCCTGGGCGTAGCTGAAGGAACTGCTGGCCTGCCAGTTGCGCTCCTCGCTGAAGCCGGCCGAAACGCCGATGCCCTTGAACGCGCCGGCTGCCGAAGCCGAGGCCTTGACGCTGGTGTCGCGGGTTTCGGTCACGGTATTGCTTGTCACCAGGCTGGTGCCGGCACTGGTCGACTCGGTGAATTGGATCAGCTGTCCGAAGCTCAGGCCGCCGACCGTGAAAGCCGATTCGTTCCAGATCGGCTCGAAGCGCGGCGTGCCGCTTTCCCCGACCCGGAACCGGCCCAGTTCATCCACCCCTGGCTGGAAGCTGTTGCCGGTAAACACCGGATACCCCAGCAGGTTGTTATTGGTATGCCACGGCTGATAGGCGTCGTTGACCCGGCCGGCGGAGAAGAAATTAAGCGGGCGCGTCGGCTGGAAAATCTCGAAAAATCGATCGCGGGCCGAAGTGCTTTGGGCATCGGGAATGTCCATTGCCGGGTAGCGCCAGACGTAGAGGTCGTTGAGCCGGGTAACGAGCTGGTCGTCGCGCTCGGCGCGGCTGACCTGGGTGATCGAGAAGCTCGAGGACTCGCCCTGGAAGTTCGACGAGGTCTCGTTGAACTCGTTCGTCGTCAGCTCGGACACGCTGCCTTCGACGCTGCCGCCGGCCACCCCGAACAAGTCCAGCCCGGCCGTCACGGTGCGGGTCGTGCTTTCGGACTCACTGAGCGTGAAGTCGGTTGTCGTCTCGCGCGTGATTTCCTGCGATTGGCTCTGGGTGCTCTCGAATGTCGCGAACAGGTCCGATGTGACGCTGACATTGGTCACGCCGCCGAGGGCGGGAAGATAATCGAGATGCTTGGGCGGTTCTGCCAGCACGATATCGAAGGTCTCGATATTGCGCAGCACATGGCTGGTGCCCTCGCTCAGGAAGATCGAGCCGACGCCGCTTTCGAAACGCCGGTAATGGGCCGAGTTGGCGTCGGCGTCGAAGGCGACCATCATCGGCACATCGATGACCGGGTCGTCTTCCGGAAGACGCAGGTAATCGCTCAGGCTGGACGAATCGCAACGGCGGCAAGTGGCCGCAACCGCAGCGTCGACGAGGCTGTTTCCGGCTGAACCCTGCATGAAGCGCAGCCGCAGCAGGCCGTCGCTCAGGCCGTCGGCCAGGCCGTTGTCGTCGGCATCGAAGGCCTCGGCGTTGGCCGCCAGGTAATCGACGATCGCGACGCTTGTGCAGCGCGTGCAAGCGCTTCCGATCAGTTCACCGTCGAGAGTCACCGCCGAGCCCCGGAGTCCCATCAGAAACCGCAGCAGCATCGCGCCGTCGCTGGACGCCTCGACGGCGCCATTGCCGTCGATATCCATGTTGACGCTGACGAAGTCGGCCCCGACGTTGGCACGATGGTCGGGCGGCGTCAGCAAGCCAACGGGCCGGATCAGGCCCTGGAACGCAGGGAACAATTCATCGCCGCTGCGACTGGAATTGCCGACGACCTCGAGCCGGGTATCATCGGTCGCCGGAAAAGGCGCGGCATCCGGGCGGGCGACATAAAGCGCGTCGCTGTCGCCGCTGAAGCGGCTGAAGTTGACGCACTGCCTGTCGAAGCTGAGCGAGGCCGAGTCCCGGTCGCGCAGAAAGCCGCCGCCGGCGAACTGGAGGTTTTCAATCCCGGCGGTCGGTGGGTTGAACGCCAGCCGATTCTCGTCCGGCCACATCGGCGGGGCGATCTCTTCGTCGCCGTCGAAGTCCTCACGCTTGGGCGGGCCAATCGCGGTGTTGTCTACACCCCCCGCGAACAGCCCCTGGATCAGCGGGCCGCGCGTGGTGTCGACCTGGACCCAGAAACCGGCGGTCAGACACGCAGGACTGTTGGGATCGTCGATAGTGAAATTTTCGTCGCCGGCGGTAATCAAGCCAGGGCGCAGCCGGACCCGGCTATCCGGGCGCAGTTCCACGGGGGCGGTGGATTTCTCGAATTCGGCAACCGGAAATCCGCTGTTGGTTCGCACTGACAGATCGGCCTGCCCGCTGACCGGATCCTGAATCGCGACACTTATTCCCATCAGCGGGTCGGGCTCACCTGCGTTGTCGATCGTATTGAATGCAGTGACCAGCGCATCGGTGGCCTGCACCAGCTGATTGTCGTCGCCGTCGAGAATCAGCAGTTCCTCGGCATTGCCGGCGGCGACATCCCAGCCGTCGCGCGCCGGCGAATCCGCCGCGACGGGGCCGCCGATGACTTCGAGAAAGCGCTCCTGGGCCTGCCCATCCCCCGGGAGGCCCTCGCGATCGGCAAAGTTGATCGACGTGATGACGCGGGGACTGAGGTCGTTGCAATCCTCGCTCGGATCGCGCTCGAGCCGGACCCCTTCGGCGACGATCGGCAGGCCGTCGTCGAACTCCGGCGACTCCGGGTCGGGCTCGGCCGCATAGACCAGCAACAGATCGCGGGCGACAACGTTTCCATCGTCCAGGCGAGAGCCGAAGACCTGGGCCGGCTGCAGACGGAAGCGCTGGCCTTCGTCCAGGGTGCGAGTATGAGCGAAGACCACCGTTTTCAATGTCGGTTGCGACGGGTTTTCGGCGTCGGCTGCCCGCTGCAGCCCTTCCCAGCTCAGGATTTCCTGTCGAACCAGTGCCTGCCTTCCGGCAATCGGGTCGTCGCTTCGCCACTGGTAGGCCGCGGCCACTTCGTCGTGGCGCCGATTGCTGGCCAGACAGCGGTTGCCCGGCCCGAGATCCGGGCGCGACAGATCGAAGCCGTCCAGATCGGCTACCACGATCTCGATCGGTCCGGGAATCCGGCACTGCACGTGCTGCGGCGTTGCGCAGGCCGGCGGAAGATCGTGCCGGCCGATATGCACCTGACCCGGGCGCAAGCCCGAATAGATATCGACGTGCGTGCCGTCGGCGTCCTCGGTGACCAGCGCCACCTGCTCGAACGGCGTGCCCATGACTCGCCCGGCCGCGCCGTCGAGAATGGTTGTCGCCGGAATCCGCCGGTAAAGGCTGGCCGGCGCCTCGATCGGAAAGTCGCGCGATTTCGGGTAGCCGATGCCAAGCGCCGCGTCGCCGGAGGCCAGGTTCGCGGCGATGAACAGTTCGTGGTCCACGCGCACCGGGTCGAAATCCCAGCGGTCGCGCAGCGGATCGTCGCCCGGCGCCAGCGGGCGGCCGATCTGCGACCACGCGCTCGACGCCGCTGCGACCAGGATGATCAACACGAAGAACTGGATCATCGCGCCGGGGCAAAACCACCGGGCTGGATCAGGTCGTTCGGCCTGGTACGGGCTGGATTCGGTCATTGCGCTCTCCACGGGTTTGCGTTTGCAGACAAGAAGCGCTTGCCCTGCATGATGGAAAGCGACAAAACCGGCGTGCGACCGACGTCGCTGCGGAAAAATTTCGGACCGGACGTGGATGGCGAGCGCGCAATGTCGGCGCGCCCGACGCAGAAAAAGGCTGGTTCACGGCCGGGCCTCGAAGCCGTTGAATGACAACAGGTCATATGACCCGATCAACTCGAGTCCATGCGGGGCGCCCGGGCCGTTGGCGTCGATGGCTACCCGGGCCCGGCGCACGCCGGCCGGATCATGTGCTTGATCTCGTCGGTCTTGAAGCCCAGCAGCATGGGCCGGATCGCGCCCGGGATGACGGCGACGTCGTAGAGTTCCTCGACCACACCGGTAAAGCGGATGTGATGGCGGACTTCGCCGGTAGGCAGATGGATCACGGCGATGCCGCAGCGCGCCTCGGCGGTCTTCTCGGCCAGTGTCCGGTCGAGTTCGAGTCCGGAAAACGACTGGTTGCGGGCCTTTGACAGACCGACCAGCGCGTAGTCGCCGGCAAACGCCAGCCCGCGCGCGTAACCGGGCAGGAAACAGGCCGGAATGAATTGCCCTGAATCCAGGTCGACATGCCCCAGTTCGCCGGTGCCTGAATTCAACAGCCACAGCTTGCCCATCCACCAGCGCGGCGAATGCGGCATCGAAAGCCCCGAGCACACCACGTCGTTATTGCGCACATCGACCACCAGCCCGCCGTCGTGGCGGTGGTCGCGCCAGCCCTCGGCGACGTCGGACCGGCTGATCAGCGTCACCCATGCCGGCTCACCCTCGAACATCGCCAGGCCGTTCAGGTGACAGCGGTCCTCGGGCGCCAGCCGGCTGATGAACGTCGGCTTCCAGACGACTTCGAAACTGGCGCTCTCGCACGGCCGCGCCAGGCAACTGAACAACGTGTTGACAAACACCGGTTGGCCTTTGCCGTCGATACCGATGTCGTGGACATCGACATCGCCGGTGGTCCAGCCCACCTGCGGGACGAACAGCCGGTCATAACCCTGGTATTCGCCACCGGTATCGAGCATGTTGTTGAAACGCCAGAGCTGGTACCGGCTGGCCAGGTAGAGTCGATCGGCGCGCGCGCTCAAGCCCATGGAACGGGGGAAAGTGCGCTCGACGACCGACACGCCCTGCTCGCCCTTGCCGAACAGGAATACCTTGCCGGCCTGGTAGGTGGTGCAGGCGATCGCGCAATTCTGCTCCCGGAACCAGCCCTCGAACAGCCGAGAGAAATCGATGCGGAAGGCCGCCGTTGCGGCATCATCGGGAGTATTCATGCTGATGACCCTTGAGTCTGTTTCGATCTCTGGCCGCGCCGCTTCGTCGCGGCCGGCCGCTTACCCGTTCAGCATACTAGTGGTTGAAGGACCGCTAGTCATTGCGCTTCAAAGCTGTCGAAGAACAGCACATCATTGCTGCCGCGCAGCAAAACGAGGTGCGGGCTGGACGGTGCGCTGGATTCCAGGCGCAACGTTGCTTCGCGCACGCCCGGCGCGCCCGGGCTGAAGCCGATATCGATGCCGCAGAACGCCCCCCCGGGTAACTGGTTGCCAGCGCAGTCGTTGATCTCGACGCTGAAGTCGCCGGTGTTTGCACCCTCGATCGTGACGGATTCGGGTTCGAGTACGCCGTCGCCGGTGTTTTCCACGATCAATGTCTCGATGACCTGGCTGGTGAGCGCTACATCGCCGAATTCCAGTGGGTCGGGCATGATCGTGACCACGGGCACCGCCAGACCATTGCCTGCGAGAACAACCGAGTCGGGGCTGGTGACTGACGTACCGGCAAAGCGCATCTCGGCGCTGAAAGGACCAGCCCTGTCGGGTGTGAACCGAAGTTGCAGCGTGCAGCTTCCGCCAACCGAAATCCGGATCGGCAACGCGCCGCAATCGCCGCCGATGATCTCGAACGCGGTATCACCGATATCGATCGAGTCGATCGCCACCAGGCCGGTGCCCGGATTGCTTAACGACAGCGTACGCACCGGGCCCGTCGTGCCGACGAATTCGCTGCCGAAGTCGATCAATTTCATGCCGTCGAAATCCAGCACCGGGGTGCCGGTCACGCGCCCGTAGACCACGTAGCTGCGACCGGAATTTGTTCCGTTGGGGTCGGCTCTTCTTGCCCCGATGATCAGATCGTCGACACCGTCGCCGTTGACATCGCCGGCGGCCGAGACCGAGCTGCCGGCCCGATCGCCGATTGTCTCGCCGGCAAGGCGGAATCCGTCTGTTCCATCAACAAAAACAAGCGGCAGGGGCGAGACAGGTGCGCCGGTTTTCCCGAACACCACGTAACCACGCCCGGAACTGATGCCGTTGGCATCGGCGTACGCCGCGCCGATGACCAGGTCGTCAATGCCGTCGCCATTGATATCGCCGGCGGTCGATACCGAGCGGCCCGAATAATCCCCTGTCGTCCCATCGAGCTTGAAGCCGTCGACGCCATCGAGCGCCGACAGTTGCAGGGTGGCGTCGAAGCCCTCGGGGTCGCCGAACACGACATAGCTGCGCCCCGAGGAAGCAGCGACAAAATCCAGGTCATAGTTGCCGATGAGCAGATCGTCGATCCCGTCGCCGTTGACGTCGCCGGCATCGGATACCGAGTAACCGGCGCGATCATAGGCTGCCTCGCCGTCGAGCTTGAAGCCGTTGTCGCCATCCAGTGCCGAAAGTTGGATAGCGGCGTCGAACCCCTCGATTCGGCCAAACACAACGTAGCTGCGCCCGGAACGCTCCCCGTTGGGGTCCGCATTCGGCGCGCCGATGAGCAGGTCGTCGATCTCATCGCCGTTGACATCCCCGGCCGCCGACACCGAGCGACCGGCGGTATCATAAGTCGCTTCGCCGTCGAGCTTGAAGCCGTTGCTGCCATCCAGCGCCGAAAGTTGCACGATGCCATCGAAACTTGCGGTGCGGCCGAATACGACATAGCTGCGCCCGGAATTTCCCCCGTTGGGGTCCGCACTCGGCGCGCCGATGATCAGATCGTCGATGCCATCGCCGTTGACGTCGCCGGCGGCCGATACCGAGCGACCAGCGCTATCATAGGCCGCCTCGCCGTCGAGCTTGAAGCCGTTGCTGCCATCCAGGGCCGAAAGTTGCAGCGTGGCATCGAATCCCTGGGTGCGACCGAATACCACATAGCTGCGCCCGGAACGTCCCCCGTTGAAATCCGCGCTCCGTGCGGCGATGATCAGATCGTCGATACCATCGCCGTTGACGTCGCCGGCGGCCGACACCGAGCCACCGGAAAAGTCTCGCGCATTCTCGCCGTCGAGTACGAAGCCGTTGCTGCCGTCCAGTGCCGAGAGTTGCAGGTTTGGATCGAAGCCATGGTTACTGCCGAACACCACGTAGCTGCGGCCGGACTGAGCACCATTCGGGTCGGCAGAATACGCCGCAATAATCACGTCGTCGATTCCGTCGCCATTGACATCGCCGATATCCGACACCGGGGCACCGGACAGATCGCCTTCTCTCTCGCCGTCAAGCTTGAAGCCGCTGCTGCCGTCCAGAACGGAGAGTTGTGTGACCGCTGGAAAATCCTGCGCCTGGACCACGGCCGAAATACCGGTCGCCAGCGCCGCGCTGATGGCAAGGCCCAGCGCGTGTTGCTGGATACGGGTGCGCGTACAGTCGATTCCTTCGCGACCTGGCTTGAGACGCATGGATTGTCTCCAAATATGTTGGCGGCTATTCAGTAAGGCGATAAAATCTCCGCCCGAACGCCATCGGGATCGAAATCGGGATCGAAATCGGGATTGAAATCGAGATCTAAATCGGGATTGAAATCGGGATTGAAATCGGGATCGAAATCGGGATCGAAATCGGGATCGGAATCTGGATCGGAATCTGGATCGGGGAGGCTGAACAGGCACATACGTTCGATTGAGAATGGATATTTCTGAAGTGCGGCCGCCGTACCCGACCCGGCCGGGTTGGATGGTCGAACTCAGCCCCGCGGCACGCGCCAGCAATCCGGTTCATTGGCGCCTGCTTCGAGACACTCGAGTTTGCGCACATTCAGCGATTCGGGCGCGAACCGGGCGCGGACGGTCGGGCCGTGCGCGGCCAGGCGCTGCTCCGCCCGGCCGGGGTGCTTTTCGGCCCGGTCGATTCGGACCAGATCCAGCTCGATCGCCGCGGCCAGCGGGTGGTCGGGGCTCAGTGCTTCGCGAAACGCGGCGGCGGCGTCCTCCAGGTCAGTTCGAGCCCGCTGGAAGTCGCCGCCCTCGAGTCTTGCGCGCCCGAGATCCGCGCCGGCGTTGAGCACGGTCAGGCTGTTCGGCGACAACGCTTGCTGCAGCGCCTCGACCGCTGCCTGCATTGATCGAAGCCGGGCCGGGTCTTCGGGCACCTCGGCCAATGCGATGCGCGCAGACAATACCCGGCTTCGCAGGGTGTCGGGGTGATCGCGGCCGAGTTCGGTTTCGCGCCGTTGGCGCACCTCGGCGGCCACGACGCGCGCCGCATCGCCACGGCCGCTGGCCAGCCATACGCGTGCCAGGTTGCCGCGGGCGCGCAACGTGGCCGAATGGTTGTCACCGAACAGTTCTCGGCGCCGTTCTATGGACTGCTGGTAATATCGCTCGGCCTCGGCGAGTTCACCGCGGTCCTCGAACGCTGCGCCGAGATTGTTGAGGTAGATCCAGTCGCTGCGCCGCGATGCACTCCCGGCCTCGAGTTCCAGTGCTTTGCGATACAGCGCGATGGCCTGTTTGAATTCGCCCAGGTCGTGATGGGCATTGGCCAGTTCGTTATAGCTGACGTGCAGACTCGGGTGCTCGGACCCGTAGAGTTGCTTGCGAATCTCCAGCGCCTCGGCGGCGTGGTCGGTCGCCTCGGCATAGCGACCGAGCTGGCGCAGCGTCACGGCCCGGCTGTTGAGCGACAGAATATAGGAAGGATGCAGGCGTCCAATCGATTCGCGCTTGAGTTCCAGCGCCCGTGCAAACAGCTCAATGGCCTGTTCGTACCGGCCGGCGCGACCCTCGACCAGCGCCAGGTTGTGCACCGTCGAGGCGATGATTTCGCCGGCAGCACCGGCCTCGCGGCGCAGCGCCATCGCATGCTGGAGCACCTCGCGCGCCGACTCGAGGTGACCCATGTCCGTGGCCAGAACCCCGAACGAGTTCCACGCACCGGCGCGTATCAGCGGCGGCAGTTCCGGATGCTGCCCGGCCATTACGGTCGCGCGCTCAAGCGTCTGTCCGGCGGCATCCAACCGCCCGGCGCGAAGCTGGCTGATGCCCAGCACCGCCAGCACCCTGACTTCGGCTGCGATATCGCCTGTCTCGCGCGCCAGCTCACTGGCCCGGCCAAGCAGTTCGGCGGCCTGGTCGTTTTTCTCCAGGGTCTGATAGAGCGTGCCCAGCGCAGTCAGGATCTGGGTGCGCAGGCGTGGTTCGTGAATTCGCTCGCCGGAGAGCTGCTGTTCGGCGCGCTCGATGATCGCACGCATGGTGACCTCGCGACCCTGCGCCTGCCCGGGTTGGACCGCTTCGATCGCATTGGTCAGAAATTCCAGCACCTGTTCGGCATTGACCGCCTCGATCCGGGCCTCGGCCTCGGCGGCTCGCGCGCGACGGTTTTCCTGGATCAATTGTCCCAGCAGCACCAGCGCGACGGCGATGCCGACGGTCACCGCGGCGGCCGCGTAGCGATTGCGCGCGATGAACTTGCGCACGTGATACGCCATGCGGCCGCTGACGGCAGCGACCGGGCGATTGTCCAGCCAGGCCGCCAGGTCGGCCCGAAACGCCGTGACGCCGGCATAGCGCTGCTCCGGCTCGTCACGAGTGGCGCATTCGATGATCGCGGCAATCTCCCGCGGGACCGGCTCGGTTGCCGTCGTCATCAGCTCGGCCAGCAATCGACCGAGACTGTAGACGTCGCTTGCAGTCGTGGCTCGTTCGCCGGCGATCTGCTCCGGGCTGGCAAACCCGGGCGTGTGGAAAACCCCGCCGATGGTGGCGGTCTGTTCGCCGCGATCATCCGTCGTGAGCAGTCGGGCAATGCCGAAGTCCAACAGCGCGGGATGCCCTTCGCCGGTCACCAGCACATTGCCGGGTTTGATGTCGCGATGAATGACGAGATTCCGGTGCGCGTATTCGACCGCATCGAGCACCGGCAGCAGCATCCGCACGATTTCGGCCGGCGTGCATGGATGTTGCCGGCACCACTGGTCGACCGGCTTGCCTTCGACGTATTCCATGACCAGAAACGGCTGACCATCGTCGGTGGTGCCGCCGTCCAGAAGCCGCGCGATATTCGGATGGCGCAGGCCGGCCAGAATCTGGCGCTCGCGCTTCAGCCGCTCCAGCCCGGCGCTTTCGGGCAGGCCCCGGATTACCTTGATCGCCGCCCGGCCGACGTATTCGCCGTCGGCGCGCTCGGCCAGGAACACCGTACCCATGCCGCCGGCGCCGATCTCGTCAATGATCCGCCAGGCGCCCAGACGCATGCCCCGCGAAGGCGCATTTCCAAGGGTGCGCACGCTTTCGTGGACGGCCCGGGCCAGCGGGTCGTCAACGTCGGCGTGCCCGGTATGGTCCCCGGGATCCAGATCGAGCATGCGCTCGAGCCGCGCCTTGAGTTGCGGGTCGTCACCGCAGGCCTCTTCGAGCCATTCACGGCGACACTGTTCAGGCTGTTTCAGCGCGTCGTGGAACAGTTGCTCCAGCCGGCGATTCCGGTCGGTGTCGTTCATGGTACGACGAGTTTATCTTTCAGCCATGCCCTGCCGAAGCGCAGGTCGCGCTCGACGGTGCGTGACGACACGCCCAGATGCGCGGCGACTTCGCGAGCTTCCAGGCCGCCGAAATACGTCAACTCGATGGCCTCGCCGACCCGTTGGTGGTTTCGTTCCAGTTCGCCCAGCGCCTTGTCGAGATCCAGAACGCCGAACGCCTCGCTCGTCTGCGCACGCTCGGCAGCCGACAACGTCACCCGGATAAAGTCGCCGCCGCGCCGCACACGCTGCCGTCCACGCGCATGATCGACTAGCACGCGACGCATGGTTCTGGCCGCCAGCGCGTAGAAATGCCGCCGACCGTCCCAGTCGATATTGCCCTGATCCAGGCGCATGAACGCTTCGTTGACCAGTGCGGTGGGCTGCAGCGTGTGTCCCGGGCGTTCGCCGTGCAACTGGTTTTCTGCAAGCCGGCGCAGCCGCTGATAGACCAGCGGAAGCAACGCCTCGCGCGCCTCCGTCTCGCCACTGGACCAGCGTTTGAGCAGTCGGGTAATGTGAGCGCTTTCTGCCATTGCGGCCTTTACGGTTTCAGCCTGTCTGTACTCTCGGGCCTACTCGCTGTCCATCTCCAGATGCTCGCCCAGCCAGGCGTGCACCTCGTTCCAGAAATGCTTCGCTTCCGTGCCGTTCATGATCCAGTGGTCGGCGTCGTGGAACACCAGCAGGCGCGAGGGTACCTGCATGCGCTGCAGGTAGGTCCAGGCGGCGATGGTCTGGTTGATCGGTACGCGGTAATCCTTCTCGCCGATGGTCAGCATCGTCGGCGTGGAGAACTCGGGCGCGTAGGTCGACGGGCTCTGTTCTTCCCATACCTTGCTGTCGCCCCAGGGCGGCCCCCCGTTCATGCGTTCGCGGTGGTAGATCACGTCGCTGGTCGACCACTGGCCTTCCAGGTCCACCAGCCCGGCGTGGCCGACCAGGGCGTCGAAACGGTCAGTGGTCGCCAGCAACCAGTTGACCAGGTGCCCGCCGTAGCTCGCACCGGTCGCGGCCTGGCGCTCGGGGTCGATGAAGTCGAACCGTTCGGTCGCCACGTCGGCGGCTTCGATCACCTCTTCGCCCGGAGTTTTCAGCGGATCGCCCTCGATGTTGCGCGAGAACTCGGCGCCGTAGCCGACCGAGCCGGTGTAGTCGGTCAGCAATACCACGTAGCCTTTCGAAGCCAGCAGGTGCGGACTCCAGCGCACGTGGTCGGAATCCGTCGACGAACTGAACGGCCCGCCGTGGATGAACAGCACAATCGGATACTGCTGGTTTTCGTCGAAGCCGGGCGGCAGCGCCAGCCAGTTGTGGATGCGCCGGCCCTTGCTCGAGGTGAACCAGAACGAGCGAAAGGGCGGACGGTCCAGACCTTCGGCGCGCTCGACGTTGAATTCGGTCAGGGTCGTGCGCCGGCCCGTCCCGGGATTCACGCGCACGACCTCGACCGGCACGGCCGAGCTTTCCCAGTTGGCGACCACGCCATCCCCGGCGGCCTGCACACCGCCGTAGACGCCGCGGCTATCGGCGTCCAGCGGTGCCACCGCACCGCCTGCGGCCGGCAGCGAGAACAGCCGCACGCGGCCGTGGTCGGCCGCGGTCAGATACAGCCGCTGGCCGTCGGCGCCCACGTCGAACCCGCCCACCGAGCGGTCGAAATTACCGGTCAGCACGTCCAGCTCGCCGTCCAGTCCGTCGCCGGACCACTCGGCACGGGCAATCCCGGTGTGGTTGTAGACATGTTCATTGATCGGCTCGAAGCTGCAGTAAAGCGCGTCGCCGGCCGGCGAGAATTGCGCGCCGATGCAACTGAAGTCGTCGCCCGAAGTCACCCGCCCGGGTTCGCCGCCGGCCACCGGCACCCGGTAAAGGTGGCGGCGCACCTGGGCGTGCGCGGCCTGGTGCAGATTCTCGGTGGCGGAAAACACCAGCGCCTCGCCGTCCGGCGTCCAGGCCGCGTGCAGGCTCTCACCGCCCAGCGACGGCACGCCGGCGTAGCCGGGCCCCGAGACGAGATCGGTGCCATACAGCAGGTCGGTCGGCTCGGCGCCGGCCTCGGCGGCCTGCACGAACAACCGCGTATGCTTCTCGTCGCGCCAGCGGTTCCACTGGCGGATCGGGAAGATTTCGTAGCGCGACACGTTCATGCCGTCTTCTTCTTCCTGCTTGTCGCGCTCGGCGTTGGCCTCGTCGTCGGCCGCGTCGGGCCACACTCGGCTTTCGAACGCGATATGCGAACCGTCCGGGCTCCAGCGCGGATTCGACGCGCCGGTGGAAAGGTCGGTGATCTGCACCGCCTCGCCCGGGCCGGTCATGTCCAGCACGAACACCTGCGCCGGCGCGTCGTCCTCGCCGCGGCTGGCGCTGAACGCGATCTTCGCCCCGTCCGGGCGCCAGTCGACCCCGCTCTCCCCGCCGGGCGTTGCGGTCAGCCGGCGCGGCGCCTGGCCGCCGTCGACGGCGATCAGCCAGAGGTCGGACACGTCGCCATCCTCTTCGTAGGAAGGCTCGGTGACCGACACTACCGCCCGGCGCCCGTCCGGGCTGACCACCGGCGAACCCAGCCGCTTCATCAGCCAGACTTCTTCATGCGTGACCGGACGAAGCTCGGCGTCCTGCTTCTGCTGGGCCTCCTGGGCGGTCAGCGGCTCGGCCGGGGAAAGAAGAAACAGGGCCGGGACAAACACGGGAAGAAATACTCGGGACAGGCGCATCGCAGATTCCTGAAAAAACCAGCGCCCTATCCTACGCAAGCTCGGCGCGTTTTTCCCGCAAAAACCGTCGGCTTCATCGCCGGCGATTCGACGAGGTCCATCCGAGCGCCGAACACACACATCGGCGATCCGAATGATGCTGCCCGATCCTCGCCAGCCCGCAGGTCGGGTTGGCACACCCGACGGGTGATGCCGGACGATGGTCGACGGACCGAATCAGCCGCCTGAGCGCCGCTTCCCGGCGCGCGTGCCGAAAACAGCCACGAACACCCGCTGAATCGCGGGCCGGACGACCAGGAACCCCCGGTAGAACCGTTCGAGCACCCACAGCACCGCACGGTTTTTCGCCAGCAGGCCGAGCGGGCGGAATACCGGGATCGCGCGCCACATCGCCGCGAACGCGGCCGCGCCGTCGACCAGCGGACCATCGCCTTCCCGCGCGTGCATCCTGCGCAGCAGAAGTTGGCGATCGACCGGACAGCTCGCATCTTCGAGATCGACGTTGACGAACTCGATCCGGTCGCGCCGGTCCAGCCGGTTCATCAGCGCAATCTCGCGTACGCAAAGCGGGCAGCCGCCGTCATACCAGACGGTCACCTGGTCGCTCATACGAGCCCTGTGCAAACAGAACCTCGCCGAGCCGCTGTTTCGAGCGAGCTCAGGTCGGCGAACGAGTTCGAAACACAAATCGGCAGGCTCACGGGATACGTATCCATGCCGAGAAGCGTACAGAGCACCGGCGAAGGCCGCGTGACCGCCGACCCCCTGCATCATCAGCAATGCCGCGTACAGGTCGATGCCGTACCAGAGGTTGGCCAGGCGGATGTTCTCGTCGGCGGCGTGCCGATTGTTGTCGTGATTGGCCATAGGAACAATAATCGCCGGCCGGTCGAGGATCTGCTCGAACAGGAATACCGGCAGCGTGCCGCCCAGCGTCGGCACCTGCAAGACTCGCTCGCCCGAGGCCGGGAACGGGCGCGGTTCGCTGCCTTCGTGGATTGCCGCGGTATACAGCAACGGTGCCCACGGGGCGTTCGTCCAGCGGCTCTCGTCCACCGGCTTGCCGTCGTAATGGACGTCTATGCCCAGCAAGCGCTCGGCCCCGGGCACATCGATGCGCCCGGTCACCAACAGCGGCACGCCGTCGACTTCCCGCAGCGCCAGCGCCACGCCGCGAGCGCCGAACTGCTCGCGAATCCAGGCTGGATTGCGCTGCATGTCTTCAAGATCCGCGGCCACGTTCGGCAACCGAAGGAAATCGGCATATCCGGCCAGGATCTCGACTTCATGCGCCTGGCGATACTCCCGCACCGACCCCACCGCGTCGTCCGTATCGGCCTTGACGCCTGACGCCGCAGAGACTCGGCCCGCCTGCTGCTCGAATGCAGTCGTTTCGGTCATCAAAATGGCGATAAATATGTGTTTTGTGCTTTTTTATTTGTGTAATTTAGAAAATTAACATTAGAATGCGTCTAAAATGCACTTCAGCTGGGAAGCCGGTAACCGCCTTGCCTGTATCCGGCGGCAGTGTCGAGATCTTGACGACAACCCTTTAGACAAGGAGAAAAACAATGAACAGGTATCTCGCGGCCAGCCTGGTCGCCCTGGCGCTCACGGCGCCCGCCCCCACCTTCGCCCAGAGTCAGGACGAGATCGCTGAACTGAAAGCTCAGATGGCGGAATTGAGCAAAAAGATCGCCAGGCTGGAGGCTGCGAGCGCGCAGGAATCGAAACCGGTCGAGGAAGTCCCGGAAGCGCCGCAAACCACTCCCAGCTGGACCGACAAGGTGTCGCTCAAGGGCGATTTCCGTTATCGGTTCGAGGGCATCGACGAGGAAGGCAGGGACAATCGGGATCGGCAGCGGATGCGGGCCCGCTTGACGATCAGCGCCGACGTTTCGGATGACATTCAGGTCGGGATGCAGCTTGCGACCGGTGGCTCGAATCCACGCTCCCGGGACGTGACGCTGGACGGAGATGCCAGCGCCAAGGACATCTCGCTGCGCCAGGCCTACGTGAACTGGAAACCAACCGACATGCTGGCCGTCACCGCGGGCAAGATGCCCCAGCCCTGGACGCGCAACC
>Ga0209936_1000776_pt1 | contig 18317 bp, 12 predicted proteins | sample SalPonR1_A_D1_MG_FD_185694 | JGI IMG/M metagenome (GOLD analysis project Ga0209936, IMG submission 185694) | Salt pond soil microbial communities from South San Francisco under conditions of wetland restoration - Salt Pond MetaG R1_A_D1_MG... ... | reverse complement strand
GAGATCGTTGGCGCGCTGACGATCGATCCGAACCGAGAGTTCGGGCTGGGTGGGCTGATACGAGATCCGGGTGCCCGAAAGGAACGGGATATCGCTTTCCATTCGTTCCGAAAGCGTGCGCGCGGCCAGGTAGATGTCGCGGTAGTCGGGGCCGGTCAGCGCAACCTCCAGGCCGTCGCCGGCATCGCCGAGATCCAGGCTGTTCGGATTCGAAATGCCGACCCGGACACCCGGCAGGCGCTCGAGTTCGGGCAGAACCGATTCGGCAATCTCGCGCTGGCTCCGGTCTCGCTGCTCCCACGGCACCAGCGGAACCGTGATGCGTACCCGGTTGACGTCGTAGCGCCCGACCAGCGTGTAGCGGTATTGGCCGTCGCCGGAATCGATGACCGGCTGGATGATGCTCTCCATCCGGTCGGCCTGGCGCTGGCTGTAGCTCAGGCCCACGCCGTCCGGGCCCGAGCCGTTGACGATCAGCACGCCGCGATCCTCGGCCGGAATCAGTTCCCGGTCCAGCGTCCGGTAGAGGCCGCCGGCCGCCGCGGCCAGCAGGACGGCGGACGCCAGCGTCATCCATGGGTGATCGAGCAAGGACTTCAGCGCAGACCGGTAAGCGTCGTTGAGTCGACGCCCGAAACGCACAAGCAGGCTGTTTAGCGGACCGGATCGGTCCTCGGCCGGGAGCCTGGAGGCCAGCGTCGGCACCAGTGAAAGCGCGACGAATGACGAGATGGCTACCGCGCAGGCCAGCACGATGCCGAACTCGCGGAACATGCGGCCCGCGGTGCTGGGCAGGAACGAAATCGGCACGAACACCGCGATCAACGTGATTGTCGTTGCGAGCACGGCGAAGAACACCTGGCGCGTGCCGAGCACCGCCGCGGCACGGGGGCCGAGCCCCTGGCTGCGCCTGCGCTGGATATTTTCCAGTACCACGATCGCGTCGTCGACCACCAGCCCGGTGGCCAGCACGATGGCCAGCAGGGTCAGGATGTTGATCGAAAAACCCAGAAGCCAGATCGAAGCCACGGTGCCGATGAGCGCAACCGGGATCGTGACCGAGGGCACCAGCGTTGCGCGTATCGAGCCGGTGAACATGAACAGCGTGGCCACCACGATGCCGACGGCGAGCATCAGCGTGATCAGCACCTCGCGCACCGCGGCGCGAATGAACACGGCGTTGTCGGTGGTAATCACGAACTCCAGTTCGTCGAACCTGCGATCGAGCTCGGCCAGTCGCTGCTGCACCGTGTCGGATATCCGGATGGTGTTCGCCGAGGCCTGTCGTACCACGCCGAAGCCGATTACCGGCTGTCCGTTCAATCGCACCAGCGAGGTGGCGTCTTCGGGTCCGAAATAGACGTTGGCCACGTCGCGAATCCGGGTGGTGCCGGATACGACAAGCTCGCGAATCTGCTCTTCGGTCAGGGCCGAGGCATCGGCTCGGATCAGCAGCTCCTGGGTATCCGATTTGAAGCTCCCGACAGGGATGTCGAACGGCGCCTGTTGCAGCACCTGGGCGACATCGGCGGCCGACAGGCCGAAGCGCGCCAGCCGCGCCGGCTCGACCACCACGTGCAGCACGCGCTGCCGGTTTCCGAACAGCGGCACGTCCGCCACCCCGTCGATCGCGGTGAACTCCGGGATGATGTCGGTCTCGACGATGCGGGTCAGCTCTTCCTCGCGCATTTGCGTGCTGAGCACGGCGACATCGACCACCGTCTCGGCGTCGCTTTCGGACTTCCGTACGTTGACTTCCTCGACCTCGTCCGGCAACTGGCGCTGCGCCCGGGCAACCGCCTCGCGGACATCGGACGCGGCCACGTCAAGATCGGCATCGGGACTGAATTCGACCCGGATGCGCGAGTTGTTTTCTTCGCTGGACGAGCGAATGGACTGCACCCCGGAGACCCGTGCCACGGCGCCTTCGAGAATTCGTGTGACCTCGGCATCCATGGTCTCGGGCGACGCTCCGGGCAGCACCGCGTTGACCCCGACGACGGGCCGGTCCACATCGGGCAGTTCGCGCACCTCTACGCCGCGGATCGCAGCGATGCCGGCCAGGGCGATCAAGAGATTGATCACCATCACCAGAACGGGGCGACGAATACCCAGGGCTGGCAAGCCGCGGACCTGCTCGTTGCCGAGGCGTTTCTGGATCGAACTCATCGCCCGCGTTCCCCGGTGGCTCGCAACGCGCTGCCGTCTTCGAGCCGGTCGGGATCGACGACTTCGACCAGGCGACCGTCCGACATCTTCTGCACGCCCTCGAGCACGACCCTGTCGCCGGGCGCCAGGCCGCCGCCCAGCAACACGCTGCCCGCGGTGCGCTGGACCAGCGAGACCGGCTGTCTGCGGGCCCGGTCGTCATCGCCGATCACCCATACGTAGGCGCCGTCGCCGCCCCATTGCAGCGCCAGTTCGGGCACGCTGACGAATTCGCGCCCGGTCAGCTCGAGGACCACTTCGAAGCCCATGCCGGGCCGCCAGCGGTCCTCGGAATTGTCGATGCGTGCCCGCGCCGTGAACGTGCGGCTTGCCGGATCGACCTGGCTGTCGATGTCGGCGACGGTGGCGGTGGTCGCGGGCGAACCCGTGTTCCACGGCGAGAGCCGGATTTCGTCGCCGACGCTGACCTGGCCGAGAAACGCTTCGGGCACTTCAAAGCGCACGAGCAGCGTCGAGCGGTCGTCCAGCGTCGCCACCGGGGTCGCGGTCGTTATCCGGTCGCCCGGGTCGATTTCGGTCAGGCCGATGATGCCGCCGAACGGCGCTTCCAGCGTGCGGTCGTCCAGCGCCACCTGCGCCCGGTCGCGCGCGATGCGCGCCTGCTCCAGCGCGATTCTTGCGGCGTCCATCTGGGTCTCGGTAAACGCCGCGCTCTCGCCGGCACGTTCGTATCGCGACCAGGTGCGCTCTGCGTCGGCCAGATTGGCCTCGGCCAGTTCAAGCGCCAGCCGGTGGTCGCGGGCGTCCAGCTCGAGCAATACCTGGCCCTGTTGAACGCGGTCGCCGGCCTCGAAGCGCACCGCGACGACTTCCCCGGCCGAAGGCGCGAACAGGGTGACCGAGCGCCTGGCTTCGGCGCTGCCCACGGCTTCCACGCGTGTGCGCTCGACGTCGGCGACGGCCTCGGTCAGCGTGATGGTCGTCGCAGCCTCGGTGCGCTTGTCTTCGGGAGTCGCAGGCACCCCATCACCGCCGCGCAAGGCAAGCCATGCAACAAGTGCGGCAACCGCCAGTAGAATCCCCGTAAAAAGAATGCGCTTCATTCAGACCACTAATTATTTGCAAGTCCAATAGCCTAAGCGCAATCGCGGCGAAATGCCGTGACTGCGTTATTCGTGACTGTGCATCCGCGCCCGCCGGTCGAGACGGTTTCGAAGGAGAGCCTGGCCGCGCCGGTCCAGCGGATAGCGCCAGGCCATCACGATCATCGGCACCAGCAGCAGGCACGGCCAGCCGACGAACGCGAACTTCAGGCCGGTGACGGCCCAGCCGACCACGGCATCCTTGCCGGAGAAGCCGAACACGCCGGCGATCGCAAGCGCCAGCGCCCCGCCCACGCCCTGATTGATCTTGGTCACCAGCGCCTGGAACGAAAAGAAGATCGCCGCCCGGTCCTTGCGGTTTTTCCACAGATCGTAATCCACGATGTCGGCCAGCAGCGACGGCAGCGCGATCGACGACAGGCCTATGAACAGTCCAAGGCAGGTTGTCGCGGCGATCATCGGCGCCAGCGCGCCGGGCGGGATCCACAGCACGGCGAGCAGCGTGGCGATCATCCCCACCGCGCCGCCGGCCCAGACGCGGTGCTTGTCGACGCGCTTCATGACCCACAGCCACAGCGGCATGCCGCCGGCCATCGCCAGCGTCATCGGCAGCGCGATGTGCGGGATCTTGTCGGCGAGATCGAGATACTGGCTGGCATAGATCACGAACAGCGTCGAGACAGCGCCGGTCGACAGCCCGAACAGCACCTGCGTGACCAGGAAGTAGACCAGCGGCGGGTTGCTTCGCAGCGCTCGCCACAGGTCGCCGAAACGAATCTCGCGCGACATCACGTGACGCCGCGGCTCGGGCACCGTGCGGCACATCAATACAACGAAGATCGGCAATGCGGCCATCACGAAGATCGCGATGCCGCGCATGACTTCGGGCGTGAACGCGGTCGAGCCGGTCATCAGGATCATCGGTGCGGCCATGAACCCGATGCCGCCGACGAAGCCCAGGATCTGGCGCCAGAACACGATCCGGGTGCGTTCGTGGTAGTTCACCGAAAGCTCGGCGGCCATCGCCGTATGCGGAATCTCGACCAGCGTCCAGCCCAGCGTGACGACCAGGTACCAGGCCAGCAGATGCCCCGGCCCGGCGTCCGCGCCCGGGTTGTAGAGGAACCAGGCGCCGGCCGCCACGACAGCGGCGCCGGCGATCATCCAGGGCTTGCGCGTGCCGGAGCGGTCCGAAAACAGCCCGATCAGCGGATCGGTCACGGCGTCGAACAGCCGCGCCACAAGCGTGGCGGTGGCCAGGCCGGCCACCGTCACGCCGGTGTATTCGAGATAGAAATTCGGCAGGATTGCCGCGGTCGGCGACAGCAGCATCGACAGCGGCAGATTGACCAGGCCGAACAGGATCAGCGTGGCGGTCGGGATTCGTGTGCGGCTCGTCATCGCTGCCGGTCAGCCGTCGCCATCGACACAGGATCGACGGGAACCTCAGTCCTCCGGATGCAGCTCGACGATGGCCTGGATCTCGACCGCGATGTCGGACGGCAGCGAGGCCATGCCGACTGCGGCCCGGGCGCCCTTGCCGGCATCGCCGAAGGCGGTCACGAACAGGTCGGAGAAACCGTTGATGACCCTGGGGTGGGCCGTGAAGTCATCGGTCGCGTTGACCATCCCCGTGATCTGAAGGACCTGCTTCACCCGCGACAGCTCGCCGACCGCCGACTTGATCGTCGCCAGCATGCACAGGCCGGTCAACTCGGCCGAGCGCCGGCCCTGCTCCAGCGTCAGGTCGCGCCCGACCTTGCCGGTGGTGAAATCGTCACCGCACTCGCCGTGACCGGACAGGTACAGCACGTTGCCGGCCTGTCGCCAGGTCACGTAGGTGGCGACAGGACTCGTGGCCTGCGGCAGCTCGTGGCCGGCGGCGGCCAGGCGCTGTTCCGGCGTTTCGGCCATGATGCCGTTTGCCGCGCATAAGAAAAGCATGATTGTGGTGAACCGGAACGGATTAGCAAGAGACAAGGTCACGTTGGTTTTCCAGTTGGCGTATTTGTATTCAATGATTCGTCGCTCTCCACCCGACCCGAACAAGACCGAAAAACCAGTGCTCGGAAACGGTCGGAATCGACATCGGACAAAAAAACTGTACCAGACCCGGAAAGAATTGGCCGGGGTCGTCATATTGCGACAGATGGCTGCCGTTAGGGCAGTCCAGGTACCGGCCGCATTTCACCTGTCGCGACATCCACTGCATGTGCCGGGAATCCATACTGTCGTGCGCGTGGTCAACTGCTCCGGATTTCGCCCAGGAAGTTGGACAGCTTTCGCTCGTCCGAGAGGTCGCCGTAAAGCACTCGCACATCACCGCTATCGTCAGTGCGCAGCAGCGCGGGCGTGGCGAATACAGAGTAGTTGACAGTGTGCTCGGGGTGTTTCATCAAATCGATCTCCAGCGGCTCGACCGATTCCAGATCGAGCGATTCCAGCGCTTCGGCCAGATTCTTGCGGGCACGGTGAGATCGCGGCGCATTGCCGGTGATGAACAGAATAAGCTCGGGAACCGGGGATTCACTAACATCGCTGCTGGCGTTCATTCGTCTTCCCCTCTTTTTTTCTCCCGGCGCGCCGGGTCGCGCCGTGATTTCATTCTTTCGAGATATTCGCGGTCCATTCGACTGGCCTCATCGAATGACCGATCCTCGAGCTCGATCTCGGTAGCCAGACGTTCCGCCTCGTTTTTTGCCTGCTCGATACGGCGCTCCAGCTCCTGGCGCCGCTGTTCGTGCTCCAGCTTTCGGCTGCGAACGGCCACCCTTTCCTCGATTTCCTTCTGTAGTCGTGCTGTACCCATCAGCACCTCGGTGCCGTACTCGTAGACATCGGCCAGGTCGATACCGTTGCTGGAAAGGGTCAGCTCGCGCTGCTGGTTCGAGTGGGCCGACCCGCGCGATTTCACGATCGACAGCGACCGGTTTCGCTCGCCGCCGCGCTCGTTGTAATCCAGCACGATCCAGGTATCGGCAATCGTTGATACGTGAACCGCCGTGGATTCGTCTTCGCGGTCGCCATCGCCGGTCAGGGAAGTCAGCACCGTCGTGATGCCGCGGTTGCGCGCAAACTCGAGGATGCGTTCCGTCGCTGCCCGTGGGCCCTCGCAGCCTGCGGCTTTCAGCAGGGCCGAAATCGGGTCTATGACCAGCAAGTGCGGATCGAAGTCCACGATCTGTTGCTGCAGCATCAGTACGTGCTCGGTGATCAGACCCGACCACGCGGAGCGTGAATGGAACCGGATTCGGCCCGCATCGATGTGGGGTTGCAGCTCGATGCCGACCGAAGCCAGGTTGCGCACATAAGGCGACTCCATTTCGTCGAAACTGAGATAAAGCGTCCGTTCGTCGCGCCTGGCTGCGGCCTCGGAAAAGCTTGCCGAAAGCGTGCTCTTGGCGGTGCCGGGGCGGCCGGAAATCAACGTGCTGGAACCGCGGTATGGGCCGCCGTCGAGAAGCGAGTCCAGCCGTGCAATGCCAGTGTCGATGCGGTCGCTGCCGGCTTTAACGCGGTCGTCGGGGATCACTGCCTGGTAGGGCAATTGAATCCCGTCGTCATTGATGATCAGCGGGACCTGGTCGGGCACATGGCTGGAGCCGCGGTACTTGGCCACGCGCAGGTGCCGGTGCAGGCGGCGATCGATCATCGCGGCCGTAAGCACCAGCGTGGTTGGCAGCATGTACTCGATGCCTTTAAGATGCCGGGGCGAAACGCTTTCGCCTTCGGCCTTGCCGCTGAGCAGCAGCGTCCAGCCGGACTTCTCGCAACGCTCGTTGATCTGTCTCACCTGGTCGACGGCGAATGCCTGGTCGGGTTGATGCTGCAGCAATTGATCGATGCCGTCAATGACGACCCAGGGGCGATCGAGCTGATCGACCTTGGCCTGGATTCCTGCCAGGAGACCGTCGATATCGAACGCACCCGAGCGTTCGGCGCCAACTGGCATGCGGGCGTCGATCGTGAACCACGACTCAGATCCGTTAAGCGCCTCGCCCCAGCTGAAGGAGTCGGCGTTTCGCCGGACCTGCTCCGGCGATTCCTCGAACGTGACGAACACACCGCCGCTGCCCTCGGCAATCGCGTGCGCGAGAATCTGCAGCGTGAGCACTGTCTTGCCGGCACCGGCCTGCCCCACGATAAGCGTGGCCTGGTGTTCCGGCAAGCCGCCTCGGGTCAGCCGGTCAAGCCCGGGAATTCCGGTCGAACGTTTCTCGAGTTTCCAGTTCATATCACGCACGCCTGGTTCTCCTTCGGCTGTGGCGGTAATCAATCGCTGCCGTTGTCGTTGTTCGCTTCCATGTCCAGCGGCAGGGCGCTGCGTTGTTCGAGCAGCCAACGAAAGTCTTCAGCTTCCAGCGGCATACTGTAATAAAAGCCCTGGGCGATATTGCAGCCGAGTTCCCGCAAGGCTTCCGCAACTTCCCGGGACTCGATGCCCTCGGCGACCACTTCGGCATCGAGCGCTGCGGCCACCTCAATGACGGTACGCACGATGTTCCGGCTGTACGCGTCGTCCAGAATACGACTCACGAACGCCCGATCGATCTTGATTTCATCGAACGGATATTTTTGCAGGTACAGGAGCGAAGAGTAGCCGGTGCCGAAATCGTCCAGCGAAAGACGCACGCCCATCTCATGCAATTCGCGGATTTGAACCAGCAACGCCTCCGATTGGCGCTGGAACACGCTCTCGGTTATTTCAAGCGCCAGATCGGACGGAGAGATGCCGAAGTCGTCCAACGCCGCCCGAACCGTGGCCGGAAATCCGGCAAGCGCAAACTGCACCAGCGACACATTGACCGACACCCGCACGATGTCCAGCCCGGCGGCCCGCCAGTCGCGTAGCTGGCGGCAGGCGTCGCGCAGCACCCAGTCGCCGATCGGCCCGATCAGCTGGCTCTGCTCGGCGATCGGAATGAACAACCCCGGTGGCTGCAGGCCGCGCTCGGGATGCTGCCAGCGCAGCAAGGCTTCAGCCGATATCATGCGGCCATCGGACAAGCTGACCTTGGGCTGGAAGTGCAGCTCGAATTCTTCAGCGTCGAGCGCGTTTCGCAGTTCTTCGGTCAACTGGATGCGCTGGCGGGTGCGTTGGTCGAGCGCCGTGGTGTAGCCCACCCAGTTCAACTGGGCGCTGGTTTCACTGCGATTCTCGAACAGTGCCATTTCGGCCTCCCGGACCAGATCGTCCGGCTCGCGCTTGGGTTTTCCAAGTTCGGTGAATCCAATCCAGACTTCGATCTCGACGGCCAGGCCGGCCAGGTCGAACGATTCTTCAAGCCTGCCTTCGAGAGCCTGCAGCGTTTCTTCGAGCGCCGTGCCGGCGCCTGAGTCGAGATAGATGACAAACTCGTCGCCCCCGGCGCGACCGGCCAGTCCGCCTTCGCCGACGTGTGCCCGAACGCGCCGGCCCAATTCAACCAGCAGTCGGTCGCCCACCTCGTAGCCGTGCGCATCGTTGATATCGCGCTGGTTCATTACGTCCAGCATCACGACGATTCCGTCTTCCGCCCAGCCGGAATCCTCCAGCCTTGCTCCCAGTTCGCGCGTGAAGCCTCTGCGCGAAAGCAGGCCGGTCAACGGATCCTCGAAGGCGAGTCTCTCGAGCTGTATCTCCGCGAGCTTGCGTTGGGTGACATCCACGTGCATTGCAACGGCGCCGCCCGGCACCGATCGATCGGAAGTCAACCGATTGAACGCCACTCGAAACCAGCGCTCTTCGTCAGGTGCGTGGCATGGGTACTCCAGCGTGAATGCCTCGCGGTTACCGGCAAGCACATCGCGGAGGCCGCCGGAGATTTCGGCCGCTTCTTCACCACATTCGCTGCTTGTCGCTGTCTCGCAGATTGCATAGTAATTCATGCCGACGCCGAACGCCGGGTCGGGGTTATCGTTTTTCTCACCGAAGTGGCGCCACTGCGAGTTGACATCGATGATGTTGGCTTCATGGTCCAGCAGCGCGATGTGCGCCGGAAGCGAGTTGATCAGCGCCTGTCTCGTTTCCAGCATTGCGTCGAGCTCGTCGCGGGACTTCTGAAGAACGATATGTTGCGCGCGGAATTGCCTGACCATTTCGTGATAAGTCGTGACGTCTCGGAAGAACACTGCGACGCCGTCTTCCCACGGGTATGCGCGCATTTCGAACCAGGCGTCCAGCGGCTCAAAGAATTCTTCGGCGGCGCTGGCCTTGCCCTGATTCTTCGCCTGATACAGCGCTGCCTCGCTTGCGGTGCCGGCGAGATCCGGGAACTGCGACCATAGCGATTTCCCCAAGATTTCTTCCTCGGACTTGCCGATCATTCGCGCGCCTTCGGCATTGATGTAAACATATCGCCAGTCGGCGTCGAACGCGATAAAGCCGTCGGTGACGGCTTCGAGCATTGTGCCCATGCGTTCGGAGAGGCGCTGACTTTCGAACTCGAGCGCCTTGCGTTCGGTGATGTCCTGGATAGCGCCTTGGAGTTTGACGATGGCTCCGTCGTGCCCGCGCACGGGTTCGCCCACGGCTCGCACCCAACGACGTTTCCCTTCAGCGTCGATGAGCTGCAGCTCTTCGTCGTAAGGCTGGCCTTGCTGTTTGCAGGCAGTGAAAACCTCTCGGAGGCGGTCGCGAAATTCCGGGGCGAAGAAATTTATGCCCTCATCAACCGAAGGCGAATAGCCGTGCGGCATCCCATGAATTTCAGCGGTAACATCGGTCCACGCCACGGTGTCGCCCTGCAAGTCGATCGACCAACCGCCAAACAATGCCGCCCGCCCCGCGATGGACAGGAGCTGTGTCTGACGGGCCAGCTCGGCCTCGGCTGCGCGAACGTTGGTGATATCCGTAATCACCGCGCCGATCAGACTCTGAGCCTCACCGTGGCCGTTGAGCGGGTAATAGCGCACCAGCAGATTGCGCTCACCGATGCCGGAATAAGTTCTCTCGGATTCAAAGCGTTGCGGCTCGCCCGCCAGGCAGCGATCCATCAAGGGTTTGAGCTCGTTGAAAAAGAATTCATCGCCAATGACCTCGCGAACCGGACGACCTTCAAAATCATCTCCGCTAGACCCGTACCTGTTTCGATACGCTCGATTGACCCAGCAATACCGGTAGTCGTCGTCGACGATGCAGCAAAGGTCTTCGCTGCCCTCGACCAGATCGCGGAACTGCCGAGTCTCCGCCTCCCGGCGCCGGCGATCCGTGATGTCCTGCAGAACACCCCTGGCGCGGGAGGCCGACGCCTCGGGACCGGACACGAACTCTGTGCGCGCGCGTACCCATCGAACCTCGCCGTCGGGACGCAAGATTCGATATTCGGCCTCGAACATTCCCCCGTTTTCCAGCCCCTCCTCATTTTCCCTCTGCACCCACTCGCGGTCTTCGGGGTGTACTCGCTTGAAAAAGTCATCGTTTGAACCCCCGAACTCGCGGCGTGTAATGCCGAAAATTTCGAGTGCTTGATCATTACACTCGAGCAGGTCGCTTTGAAAATCGGCCTCCCAGCTCCCGATTTTGCCGATTCGCTGGGCACGCTCCAGCTGCGAAAGCGCCTGCTCCAGCGCGTCCTGGCGTTCCCGGACGGCGCGGTCGGCTGTGTCGCGCTCGTCCAGCAGCGTATTCAGCGTTTTTGCCAGCCGTGACAGTTCGTTGTTGCCGGAGACCGAGGCGCGGGCGCTGGAATCGCCGGCGCGTATATCTTCCAGAGTGGCGGCGAGCGTGCGCGCCGGCAGCGTCATTCGGCGGTTGATCAGGCCAAAGGCAACCATGGACAGCGCGCCGAACAATAGCGCCGAGAACACGAGTACCGCCCCGGTCCAGAGCGATTGGCGCGCGATCGCCTCCCGGCGTTCGGTCAGCACGTCATCCAGGGCGGTGTCCAGCGCAATGCCCTGGTTGGCCACCTGGCTCATGCCGATGCGGCTGCGGATGGGCAGGTCCAGCGGTTCGATATCGATGCCTTGATCGGCTGACCCGTTCCCGATATCGGGTACATTCAGCAATGAGCTGACGGCCTCGACCATGACCTCGATGCGGTGTGCGGCCTTGCGTGCGTCCGGATGATCCGCGCCCAGCCGCATGAGTTCGCCCTGCAGATCCGCCGCTTCGGCGCGGTAGGCCTGCCAGAGATCCGGATCTGTACCGAGGACCAAAAGACTGTCGCTGGCCGAGGAGAACGTGTCGATTCGCTCGTCCAGCGTCAGCAATCCGCTGACGGCGGCTTGCTTTTCGTTGATCTGCCGCGCGCTGTGCACGGTTACGGCCAGCAGCAGGATGAGGCCGGCGAAACACACCGCGATGCTGATCAGCGAAAGGCGGTACAGGTTCACGGCCGTCTATCACCCCTCGCGGCGACCGGGATCTTGACCGCCGTCGGCCAACCGTCATGCAACGGGCCGGGTTCGAGCAGTTCGAGGACGCGCACCGGTTCGCCCGCATTTCCGATGCCGACGTCGCGGGCCCACCGGAACTGTTCCCGCAGACTGGCGATCAGCGCCCAATCGAGACTGATGTCGAAATCCAGCGCCTCCCAGCGCAGCTCGACCGGGCTATTGGGTGTCTCAAGACTCCGGATGTAGATCGAAATGGCGTTGCCCGGTGCGCGTTCTATGAACTCGCTCGCCTGCCGATAGGCCTTCAGCACGTCGCGGCACGCGTCCCGACGCTCAAGAACATGGCGCTGCGTGGTGACGACGACCCACCGTCCCGCATACAAGCTGTTTGTATCGAAGCGGTGTGGCGGGTTTCTGCCCATGAGCTCCAGTTGCGCTTCCAGCCTGGACGCCCAGGGTTCCGGCAGCACGACGGCATCGACGCGACCCGAAAGGAACGCATTGGACGTTTCGGAAAAAGGAATGGGAATCGTCTCGACCGAGGAAGGATCGATTCCATGAAACTGCACGAAGAGCCACCAAACAAATTCCGTATTGGTGCCGGGCTCAAGCGCAATGCGGCGGCCGCCGAGGTCAGCCGGACTCTCGATGCCGGACGCATGAGACGCCATGAGGGCCGTGAGTTCGTGCGATTGCAGCAGGCTTGCCAGGATGACCGGATCGTCCGGCTGGCCCGGATCCGGATCGGTAATACGATCCAGCACGAACGGTGTAAGCGCCATCAGCGCAAAATCGACATCCCCGGCGCGTAGCAGAGCCATGTTCTGCTTGCCGGAATCATTATATTGAACCGTCGCTTCAAGAGCGTTCTCGGTGAAAAATCCGAGCTCCTCGGCAACGTAGGTGGGCAAGTCGCCCAAGTACGTCGCGCCCGCGATACGGACGGCGCGTTTCGAATTCGATTCGGCCACTGCGCTGCTCGCAAGCACAAGCGACGCGATCCCAATCAGGATGGCACTTAAGGTGATGCGCATTTCGCGATCCCTGAACATTCGCTCGGAGAATAAAGATGTACTCAAACCCGAACATCAACTATATGCTGCATTTATGTTAGAAATATTGCAAGCTTGCATGCGAATCTATACTGACAGGCCTTTAAAAAACAGCGTCTCCGAAGCTCCCGTTTGGACCGTCGAATGACTCTACTTTCAGGTCAAGTACTTCCAATTGATTTGAATCAATATGGGAGGTTTCGCTAAGGTAACCCCTGAACAAGCCTTCGCGCGGAGATTTTCAGACGTTTCTTGATCTGGTTCCCTCTTTAGCAATCCGCGAGAATCCGGCCCGCCCAACCTTGGGCTTTCACTGCGATCCATTTCCGATTCGGGCGGCTATATGGCGATCGAGCCGAACAACGAATTGGTCGAGAGGGGCCAAGGCTTGCCGCGTGCCTGCCTCCCAGTCCAACATCAAAGTCGGGAATCTCCCAAACCGCATTGCGAAGTTTCGATTCTGGCAGGCGGCGTCGAAATCTAATTCGCGCGTTATCGGCCTGCCGTCGGTGTCGTAGAAAAGTCGATGGACTGTCACGCGGAGTCGCCGCATTCCGCAAAGACCCGTCCTGCCCGTGGCTATTCAAGCAGAGCTTCCCTAGCCCGCTTTGAACCTGTCGCCGTCCACGTCGCGTAGGAAGTTGACCAGCCCCGGAAAGAAGTGGTCGGGATCGTCGTATTGGCACAGGTGGCTGCCGTTCGGGCAATGCAGGTAGCGACCGTTCTGAACCTGCCGCGCCATCCATTTCATGTGCTCGGGATCCATGGTGTCGTGGGCCGCGCCCACGGTCAGGGTGGGAACTTCGATCTTCGGCAGGTCGGCCGAGCGATTCCAGTCGCCGAGCGTCGCGTTGGGCGTCATGCCGAACTCGCTGTAGCCCTGCATGTGCACGTACAGATCCTTGTTGAGATGCTTGAACGTGCGCATGATCGAGTCGGGCCATTGGTCCAAAGGCATGCGCAGCACGTGCTCGGTGTAATGGTGCTCCATCAGCAGCTCTTCGTAGCGCGGGTTCTCGTAGTCCTCTTCGGCTTCCAGGCGCTGAATTTCGCTGAACACTTCCGGATCCATCTGCGGGCCCAGGACTTCGCGTGCATAACGGTTGTAGGCGTGGACGTCGGAGACCATGTTCGAGATGATCAGGCCCTTGAGATGTTGCTGATGAGCCAGCGCATATTCGGTCGCGAGCATACCGCCCCAGGACTGGCCGAACAGGAAGAAGTTGTCCTTGTTCAGGCCCAGTGCCCGACGCACCTGGTCGACTTCGCTCACGAAGTGCTCGATGGTCCAGAGATCCGGGTTATTGGGTTGATCGCTGTAGTACGAGTCGAGCTGATCGTAATAGATGTACTCGATACCCTCGGCCGGCAGGTAGCCGTCGAAGCATTCGTAAAGTTCGTGGGTGGCGCCCGGTCCGCCGTGCAAAAGCAACAGGCGGATCTTCGGATTGTTGCCGACCCGCTTGACCCAGACATGAAAATCGCCTTTCGGCGTCGTGATCGGGATGCGGCGGATGCCGCCGGTAAGCTGGTCGGGTGCGTCGGAATAGTCGAGGTAGTCGGTCATCGCGGGGTGCTCCGTTGCATCGCCTTCCAAGTATGCCTTGCAATCGTCCGGGCATCGGGACGCTTTCATCGGACCCGCGCCGGCGCATCCCGCAAGACCCGTCGCGCCCGGGGATATTCGCTCAGGCCGTCTCCAGGTAACGCTGTCAGAGCGCTCGCGCGGCCACGATGACGCCCATTGCGGTCATGCAGACGATCTGCGCGAAGAAGAACCCGAAGCGAATCGCCGCGGTCAGGTCGGTCGTTCGGGTCGCGACGTGTACGACGGTCTGGCAGACGCGCGCGACAATGAACGCGACGGCCAGGCCGTCGAGAAGCGGTCCCGCCGCATCGCTGGCCATCATGGCCACGACAATGGCACCGTAGACAGGCAGGTTCTCCACGCAGTTCATATGAGCCCGCATGGCGCGCCGATACCAGTCGCTGCCCTGCGATTCGGTGGGATCCCAGGCACTGATCGCGGCGCGCCCGGTCAGGATGCGGCTCCAACGATAGATGCCGATAGTGGCAAGCAGCGTCAGGAGCGTCCAGCCCGCGAATGCCAGCAATATCCAGACGGGAAGAGTCATGGTCTGCCTCCGGAATCTTGTCTTGAGATTCCCGAAGGCTACCACTCGGAGTGCCGACGCGCCCGATTTGACGCCCCCGGCTTCGCGATGTTAGGGTTTTTTCACCGTGAAAAAAACCGCGTGCCGACGCGGACTTTCCTTGCTGCAAGGGCAGCCCGCGTGCCGCGGAGGAGAGACTAGTCATGGCATACCATCTTGAAGGCGACCTCCTCGAGGTCTGTACCTGCGAAACCCTGTGTCCCTGCTGGGTCGGTGAAGACCCGGACGGCGATACCTGCGACTCGTCACTTGCCTACCACATCCGTTCGGGAAGCATCGACGGCGTCGATGTCTCCGGTCTGACCTGGGTCAACGTGGTCCACATTCCCGGCAACGTGCTGGACGGAAACTGGCGCGCAATCGTCTACCTGGACGAGGAGGCGACGGCAGAGCAGGAAGCCGCATTGCGCCGCGTCTTCTTCGGCGAGGCCGGCGGACCGATCGCGGATCTGGCGCAACTTGTATCCGAGGTCATCGACGTGCGCCGCGCGCCCATCGTCTGCGAGGTGAAGGAAGGCAGGGGTCGGTTCGAGATCGGCGAGGTCGTAAAGGCGGATCTGGAGCCCTTCACCGGCCCGAACGGCGAACCCACCGAGCTTGTGGGGTCGATCTTCTCGACGATTCCCGGTTCGCCCGCCTATGTCGGCAAGGCGACGCGCTATCTCCAGAAGAGCGCCGAACTGGATCAGGATATCGACATTGCCGGGCACAACGCGATTTCGGGCCCCTTCGTATTCGACCACGACGAAAAGGCCGCTGCGGCCTGATCAGGCCTCAGTGCGCCTTTGGCGCATCGGCATGACGACCTGGACGAACTATCGCGGCTGGCTCGCGGTCTCGCTCGGCGGGACCGTGGCGGCCGCATGGGCCCTGCTCTGGTGGCTCGAGGAGTCGCCCTGGGCGGCCTTGTTCCACGCGCACGGCGGAGCGCATTCGCACGTTACGCAAGACTATGCCCTGCCGGTGACCGCTATCGCCTTCGTGGCCGGCTGGACCCTGATGACAGTCGCCATGATGCTGCCGAGCACGTTTCCGCTGATGGAAATCTTTCGCCGGCTGGTTCGCCGGCGCCGCCATGCGCCGATGCTGATCGCGGCACTGGCAAGCGGCTACCTCCTGGTCTGGGCCGGTCTGGGCGTAGCCGTCTTCGGTGCGACACAGGCGCTGGGGCCTTTAGAGCAGCAGCTGCCGGCGTGGACGCTGACGGCTGGTCTTTTCCTGCTGGCGGGGGCGTTTCAGTTCTCCCGGCTCAAGTACCGATGCCTCGAACAATGCCGGGCCCCGCTGGGCTTCGTGCTCGCCCGGTGGGGTGCGGCGTCGGGCGACGCCCCGCGCGCTCTTCGCATCGGGGTGGACCATGGGTTGTTCTGCGCCGGATGCTGCTGGGCGCTGATGCTTCTGATGTTCGCGGCGGCGACCGCAAATCTGATCTGGATGTTCGTGCTCGGCCTGCTCATGGCGGTCGAGAAAAACGCGAGCTGGGGCCGGCGCATCGGAGAACCGCTCGGGCTCGTCCTGCTCGCCGCCGGGCTGGCTATCGGTGCTGCGGGCCTGATCAGCGGCTGACTGGTTCCCTCGGTGCCCGGTACAGTGTTCTGCCGGAACGCCTGCTATGTCGCAACGGGCCGATGAATACGCCGACCACGACGATCAGGAAGTCCAGCTCGACCGCGAACCAGTTCCTGGCCCCTAACGCTTTTAAGGTACGCGACTCAGCGGCATCTGGTCGATCGCGTGCTCCGGCCGGTGCTTCATGACATGACCGCTCCGAAATTAGCGTATAAGACTAGAAGGTTGCTTGCGCCCTGTTAACCAACTAGGAAGAACAAGATGATTTTCGGAAAGAAACTCACCATCGCTGCATTGCTGATGGTCGCGGTAGGTTCGCTTCAGGCCGATGGCCTTGCCGAACTTGACGGGCTATGCGACAACTTCCAGGCCACCGCCAAATCCGATATCGCCGCGATCGGTCATGTTCGGGTCTACCGCGGGCCGTTCGATTTCGCGGGTGCGCAACTGGTCGGCTGCATCAAGAACACCGGTACGGCCGCGCTCGATTCGCCCAGCCTGGTCTTCGACAACATCCAGACCAGGGGCGGCGGCGGGGGCACGATTTCGCTGTTTTTCAAGGCACTCGATCCAAACCAGGTCGGTCGCTTCGCGACCAGCCCATTCCGTTCCAATGCCGAAAGGCTGAAGACGACCGGCGTTACCGGCATCAAGCTGCGCGGCCTGAAGACCAGGGTGGACAACGTGACTTTCGCCTCGCACGATTTCGCCGAGCGGATCGAAATGGCTTATCCGCTGATCGACCTTCCGGAAAACGAGTTGCGACAAGCCTGTGCTGTCCTCGAGTCCCCCGAGCAAGGAACCGGCGTCATGCTTTCCCAGCTTCGAATGATCGAAACCGTCGCAGGTGAAACGAGGGTCGCAGGATGTATAGTCAATGGCACCGACACGATTCTGGCGGACAACCAAAGAAACAAGGTCGACGTCGGTTACACGACCGAAGCGGGGGAAGATGATCCAGGCGCCAGGAGTGCCGGCGGCTTCGGGAAGCTTCACCTGGCAGGACCCCTCGAATCAGGCCGATCCGACGTGTTCGTGACCGACTTCGAAGTCGGGGATGGATTCGACCGGGTCGCCATCCAGTTCTACGGGGATTTCGAGCGCGACGACGGCTACTATGAAACGAGGCCGGTGGGTCCCGAATTCAGCGTCGAGCGTTAGCCTCGTTCAGCGTATCGCCTTGGACTGGCCGCCGTCGACCACCAGTGCGGCGCCGTTGACCCACCCGGCCCGCGGCGAGACCAGCCAGACCGCGGCATCGGCGATCTCCTTTGGTGTTCCGAGCCGTCCCGACGGAACGCTTTGCCGGACCATTTCGTAGATCTCGGGTTGCTGTTCGCGCATCATCTCCCAACCGCCGCCGGGGAACTCGATCGAGCCGGGCAACAGGGCGTTAGGGAACCTCTGAACACCTCTGCGCGGGCGCGACGGCGCCTCTGCGGGCGGCTCCGGCTTGGCTTGGGCAAGCGTGGTTTGGTCATTCCACATAAGCGAGCCCAAATGAGGCGGAGGCCGCGCAGAGGCCTGTCCCGTAAGGGTTTCGCCGGAGAAGCCGCATCTCGCGCGTTGCGCCACTCGGCCGTAACTACGGCTACTGTCACTCGTGTCGCACCACACGATCTGCGGCTTCTCCGACTGAAACGCGCTCCGTGCAGAGGTGTTCAGAGGTTCCCTAGCCCTTATGCCGTGCGAACCCTCGACTACCGCCAGCTTCTTGGCAAAGGCATTCAGAGCGGCCTTGGCCGAGGTGTAACCGAAGTCCTCCATGGGGGCCGCCTCGATCGCCGAGACCGACGAGACCAGCACGATCACGCCCGCGCGCTCGGCGCGCATCATGGGCAACGCGGCTCCAACCAGTCGCACCGCCCCCATCACGTCCACGTTCAGGCCAGTGGGCCAAGCGGATAGTTCGGTAACACTCAGAGTCCCTG
>Ga0209936_1000772_pt1 | contig 18426 bp, 26 predicted proteins | sample SalPonR1_A_D1_MG_FD_185694 | JGI IMG/M metagenome (GOLD analysis project Ga0209936, IMG submission 185694) | Salt pond soil microbial communities from South San Francisco under conditions of wetland restoration - Salt Pond MetaG R1_A_D1_MG... ... | reverse complement strand
GCTGGTCCTCAAGGCTGTGAAGTAGTATAATTCTAACCTATAATAAGGTATAAGAACTATGAGGCTAACAAGCCTTTAAATATAATAAGGATAATTATATTTGTGTCTTTAATAAAAGGGGGAGCCGAAACTCCCTCTTTTTTTTATTTTAAAAATATGTCAAAGAAATTCGAAGAAGAAAAACATTACTATTACGAAGACGGGCTTATGGTTCTGACAGAACGGTTTCATCTCGAGAGAGGCCATTGCTGTCAAAATGGCTGTAGGCACTGTCCATATGACAAAGACAACAGACAAACAGGAAACTCGGAACAAGGTTTGCAGAATAAAAAGTAAACCTTTAAATTTAAACCTAATCTTTTATGTATATGATAGATTCAGACAGAGTTTTTAATTTTCTGAGAATGGGAATGAACGTAATAAATGATCCTATGTTGTCTCCTCTTATAGACGAGGCTATAGGGAGTTCTACTATAAAGCAGATCCCTATCCCGGGGTTCAGCAAAGAAGACGTAAAAGTAACGCATGACAGGGGTAAACTAACGGTAAAAGTTAATGACAAGTTCTTAGCTTCTTACCATGTCCCTAGCGACATTGACCCTTCGAAAATAGAGGTGACAGCCGAAAATGGCTTACTCACCATAGACTTCGAGAATGCCTTTGGCAAGGAAACAGAAATCGAAATCAAATAAAAGGGCTTCGGCCCTTTTTTATTTTAACCTATAAATATAATATGGAACAAGATCTACCCGAATGGTTTGTAAACCTTTTACTCGATTTTCACAACGAGCTAAGGGAAAACGATAACTTAGAAAAGTTTAAAAGAGCCGGGTCCGCAACCTTGGTCGAAGCTATGGATGATAACCTTCATATAAAAGGTTATGCGATCCTTGATGTCATCGACCCTGATAACTTTACCATCATTGGTAAACGGACAGAGATAAAAGACGAAGAATATACTGAATTTCTAAAACACACTGCATGTCTACCTCAGAAAGAGTAATTAAGACGCGTATTCTTGAGAAGTCCCATATCAGCTTAGATGTGTGGACTGAAGAAACGTTAGAAAAGTTTCCTATTACCGAAAGGCATATAGGAACCGTGGTACGGTATGCTTCTAACCCTAGAAGCAAAGACTACACCTTGCTTGAAATAAAAGAGCCTGGTGATAAATATTTTCCCGAAGGGGGATATATCCTAGACGAGAAAGGAGTTAGCTATAACCTTCATGTATTCTTAGACGAGATTATACCTCGTAAAAAGAAGAAGAAAGTTAAGAGCTCTAATTCTCAGCTTGCCCGGAAGAAAAAGAAGGGTAAGAAGAAAAAGAAAAAGAAAAAGAAAACATAACCTATGCATGTATTAGTCGCGACTAGTGAACATGGTTACAGCCTTTATGACCAAAGCAATAACCTAAAGAAGCTCAGAGAAGTTAAAGAGCGTTGTGAGAAGTTACAAGATAAGATACCGGCTGCCGATGGCAGTAGAATAACATTCACATTAATCCCGGAAGGTACTATACCACAGGTCCCCGGCCGAAGCTATCTGCAAAATTTGCATAGCTTCTGTCCGAACTGTGACTGCCTGGACGAAAAAATCCAAAGCAAGGGCGTTGGAGTAGCTTAGTCAAGGTAGGTAATAAGGTTAAAGGGAGGGCTTAGGCTCTCCCTTTTTTTTTATTAAAAAATAAAGCAAACATTATGAAACACCCATTAATAATTTTTAACCCTAATAGTGACCCCAAGAGATTAAATGAGGTCAAGAAAGCAATAAGCTGGCTTAGCGTTACACTACAGTTTGGCATCGTGGGGTCATATTTAGACTCTCTAGGATTCCCTCAGCTTCATCACCATGACGGTATAACTGTATACGAGTCTGAGGAAAAAGCAATCTTAGACTCTGATTCTATCTTGAGTTTGGGTGGTGACGGTACAGTGTTATACTGTGTGCATGCTTTGGCTGGGATTCCAAAAGAGGATCGTATTTTTGACAATGTTCCTATAATCCCGATAAACTTTGGAACTGTAGGCTTTATTTGTCCGTATACACTAGATGATCTTTATAACGACGAGGTATATGATTACGATATATCTGAGCGTTATATGCTCTTATGTAACGGAGAAGAAACAGCGTTAAACGAAATAGCAATTATAAAAACAGATCATGGCATTCGACGATTCAGAATTAAACATAACCAGCAAGATGTATCAGAGTTCCGGGCCGATGGTGTTATTCTATCCACAGCTACTGGCTCTACAGCTTACAGCTTTAGCTGCGGTGGCCCCATCCTTTTCCCGGGATCAGGAAATGATGCTATATCAATCACGCCAATTTCTCCAATCGATGCAAGTCTCAAGCCAATTATTATACCACTTGGAGAAGGAGATAGACTACACGTGCGCAGCGATAATACAAAATCAATCGTTGACGGCTCCCCAAGTAAGACTACCTCAGAAGTTGTGGTAGAAAAACATCCACAAAAATTAAAACTTGCAACTCCACGTGATTTTAACTATTTTAATCTTTTAAAGCAAAAACTTGGATGGTCCAGGTTAAGCTTTTAAAAGACATTGGCCCGTAGCTCAGATGGCCGGAAGCACTCGACTTTTAATCGAGGGGTCGTGGGTTCAAGTCCCACCGGGCCAACAATCTCCGAGATAGGAGATTATTATAATATAACATAATAGAAATAATAGATAAATGAATAGATAACAAGCTGATACTTTTCGCACTAAATTAGCTTGTAAATTATAGATATATTATATAGATTTAAAAGTACCCGGGGCTCGGTGAGCTTCGGGTATCTTTTTCGGTGTTGTAGCTCAGTTGGTAGAGCGCTTGGTTGAAGCCCAGGGACATTGCAGAGGTTCGATTCCTCTCAGCACCACAAACGAGCCTCGAAGAACAACAGTGCCAGAGCGCTTACAGTGAATAGCTGACCGAGAAGCCAGGGTTTTTACTGTTTCATCTGGTGGAGAAAAAGTCTCGCTGTATGCAATGCTCGTTTTATACGGCCCCGTGGTCTAGTGGTCTAGGATGCTGCACTGTCACTGCGGAGGACGCTGGGTTCGAATCCCGCCGGGGTCGCAATAATTTAATAACCAAAAATGATAGTAACATTAGCACAAATAGCGGTTTTCTTTGGCTTTATAGCCTATATCGTAAAACGCTTTGGCGTTATCACTAGTATCTCTGACTCTGTTTACTTTTTCGAAACAAACGAAAGAGTATATTTTACAATAGCCTTGTGGACGATTGCGCTCTTAAACTATTTCCAACCTATGGATATGTACGGTGCAGTGGCTTCAGGAATGCTATTCTTTACCGGGGTTACTATAAACTTTAAGAGTAACGCAGCTCATGGCAATATTGTACATTATCTTTCTGCCGGAACTGCCTTGCTGATAAGCGTATTAGGTTTAATGATTATGCATGGCTTATGGTATCTGCCTATACCTATTATATTGCTGTGTGGGCTTGCCTATTATTTGGGCGGGTTTAAATACTTTGTATGGTGGCTTGAGATTATAGTCTTTGTACATATAATGATTGGCTATTTAATTATAGCGTAACTAAAGGTTCCGTGTCCGAGTGGCTAGGTGAAGGTTTGCAACACCTTTTACGACAGTTCGAGTCTGTCCGGGACCTCAAAAGAAACAAGTTGCTTAGCAACTCACGCCGACTTATAGTGACACTTCCCCCTAAATTGAACTATAAGACAGAAGAGAGGGTCGAACGGCACGGGCGCTATTCTCTCTATAGTTTCTTTTTATGCCCAAGTGGTGGAACGGTAGACACGCTAGTTTTAGGAACTAGTGCCTTGTGCGTGAGAGTTCGAATCTCTCCTTGGGTACAATGAAGAAGTATAAGAATTATTTAGTAACGGGGCCGGAAAGCTCTGCTACTCGAATGGTTAGTAAGTTTACAGCGGCGTCACTAGGTTTGATTAAATCTGTTGATGATTGGAATGGGAATTGAGAGGTGAGTAAAGGTGCTATAACTGTCTATCACCGATCTTTGCCTCATGGTGACAGAGATAGCTTCCCGGGGCCAGAAGATTTTGGAACTCCGGAGGATACCTTTACCGTTATATGTATGAGAGAGCCTACGATAGCATATAGGTCGTCTCTTAAACGACATAATCGCGGTAATAAAAAATTAGCAGACGAGTGTACGGCTAAGGCTAAAAAGAAAATAAAGGAGATAATGGGTGGCAGTTACCCATTTACCTTTTTTGATTATGAGGCCGCTTTATTTTTACGTTGAGATTTCTTAAATTACTGATCATTGAAAGTTTTTGGTAAAGAAAATATAACAGACTTAGAACTAAAGGACGAAAACAAAAAATACTTTTAATCGGAGTATAGCTCAGTTGGTTAGAGCGCACGGCTGATATCCGTGGACATTTTGCGGGGGTTCAAATCCCTCTACTCCGACTGTGACTGAAGCTAAAGAGGCCGAAGCGCTAGGATGTGGCCCTAGTCATTAGCGGGTTCGAGTCCCGTCAGTCACCCAAACGGGAGGTTACAGTTAGTAGCCTCCCTTTTTTTATTAAATATAGAGGCTTTTCTTGACCCGTACCTAAAAATTATTTAAGTTAAGTTAATGATTTTCAACTTAAACAACCTTTTTAGATTATGGCTTTATTAACAGATCCGGATGCGCTAACCGATAGTGCTGCCGATGATGGTTCGACGAATATTTATATTGATGCGTCAGCCCAAACAGTAAAACTTGTCCCTGGTCAGGGCGGCCTGATTGCAGCAGATGGTGTAACCATTAAAGCTGTATACTCTTTCCTTAAAGAAGAGTGGCGAAATGATCCCAACACTAAGAACTTAGCAGCTTTCGACTTCCCTATGATTCCAATTACGGATGAATTCTTTGAACTTGTTTCAGGGTGAACATGGGCAGATACAACCACAGAACAAACATTACGATCTGGTGGTTGGCTTGTAAGAAATAATTCAGGTAACGTAGTCGAACACTGGGCTAATATTACAGCTCTTGGTAATGTGCTTGGAACTGATCAGCTTTATTATGATAATGGGGCTGGCGCTACAAACTTTACGTTTACAGGTGCTGTAAACGAAGCAATTCAAATTATAGATGACCCTGACGGTGACGGTGATTATGTGGACGGTTTTAACCGATCTGGTACATTTACCATTTATAACCGTGAGCAGGCACAGATTTACAATAACTCAAACCTTGCTGCTGTTGGTTCTTCTGACCTTTTAGCTCCGAAGCGTTTCTCGTTTCCGATTGGTACAGGAACTGATCTTAACATTTCTACAGCAGATACAGGAATTGACTCTACAGAGGACGGTACAGCAGATGTAGCTCCTTATAGTGGCATGTCTATTGAATTCTTTACTACTCCGCAAAGTAGGACAATTGGTGCCTCTAGTTATGATTTCGGTATAATTATCGATGGTAATAACGGTACTAAAGAAGAGATATATGAATATGTACAGTGGGCGCTTCGCCAAGACACCGACCAAGATAACGGTACAGGAACTTTAATTGGTAACGTGATGCCCGAACTTTTAGAGTTTGTTGGTTCAACACTTAAAACCAAGCAGGCTACAAGTAACTATCAGGGCGGTGGTACAGGTGTTTTTATTGACAACTTTGCAACAGCTGATACTAACCAGTTGGCCTTTATCGATAACACAGCGACTGAGAGAACCTTTCCATTCGTTGCAGCTGGTAACCTAACATTCAATGATAACTTAGTTAACGATTCAAGCGCGGTATACCGAGTATTTTATACAGACGGCGTTGATGCTGGACTAGAGTTTGGAAATTCTGGCGCTATTCTTGTAGACGACAATAGTGGAACTGATATCTCTGGAGCTGTTACAGGATCTTCTATTGCATTTGATTATGACTATGATGGTAATACTCAGGGTAATAGAACGGCGGGAACTGACGCCAACGTCACAGCTATCGCAATCGGGTTAGATACCGGACAGTATGTGAAGACAACGTCTACAATCGGTAGAAATAATGCGAATACGATTTCATTCGTTGCCGCTATTGAGCGTAACTACGAAAACGTATAATAATGCCGGCTAAAATAGTAGGACATTGGGAACGAGGCTGAGACACGCCTTGACAAGAGTATAACTGGTGGATCCACCCTTTACGAGAGTTTGGCGTGGATCACTTTTATATGAATCCTGAGACCGGCATGCATAAACCGTATGTGTCAGGTTTTAAAGATCTTGATGCACTTTTAAACAGTTCTGAATTTTCAGGGCATACTCATATTTATGTAGACGAGAATGCAGACACAGAATTAACAGATTTTTCTCACCCAGAAAATGCTGTTTATATTTTTGGTAGAACTTCTTATGACGTTATAGTCCATAAAAAAGAAGATGACCTAGGAGTCAAAATACCTACAGTAACAAATAACGGGGGTTTTTGGGCTCACCAAGCAGCTGCTATTATGTTATACGATCGATTTTTAAAAACTTAATAGGTATGTATGGCTATAACGATAACAGACACAAGAGTAATCGCAAATGAAGCCGATGGGACTGGCGGTTGGACTAATAATGTAGGGACTGGTACAAGCGCTCCTACTCCAATTGAGGCTACTACTCGACTAGGTACGCAAGTATCTAATGAAATTCAGAATGTTTATTGAACAGATGGCACAGCAAGAGATCTGACAGATTCGCTTTTCTATATCTGGGGTCTCCCTGGTGGTGTACTTGATACCACAGCCAATGGTGGTATCGCCGTAATATTAGGAGACGGCACAAATACTATAGCTTACTCTGTAGGTGGTTCAGATGGTTCCGGCTTTCGGCATGAAGAGGGACCTGTATTCTGGCAATGCTATGTAATTGATACAGGAAGTTTACCCGCTACAACCTTTGCTATTTCCGGATCTCCAGGGGCAATAGACTTTGCTAATATTACTGAATTTGGTATTCGTTATAAAACCCTTGCTAAAAGTGTTGGTGGCGCTGAAAACTGTTTTACAGATATATCTCGTTATGGTGGTAATGGGCTAACAATAACAGCCGGAACTTCAGGCGATCCTGCAGATTTTGCACAGCTTGCTACATCTGATAGAGGTACAGGGAACCAACAAGCATATGGTGTGTGCCGTAGACTCGGGTCTGGTTTGTTTGGCCTTCAAGGACCTTTAACGATAGGAGACTCTGGCGGTACAGCGGCTACTTGGTTTGAGACCTCAAATTCTAGCGCTGTGTTTGAAGATAGAGGTTTTACAACTACGCGTTACTTCCTTAACGTTGTAGGCAATACAACAGGAGCTACTAATGTAATCTTGGGGGAGCGTGGTGGTGTTGGGTTGGGGTCAGCTGGTGTAGCTTTAACATCGCCGTCGGGTGTAGGCGGATCACTGGACGCTAGTGACGCAAATATTGATGAGTTTAGCTTGTATGGTTCTAGTGTAAGTGGCTTTACTGGAGGAGTTCTTTTGTCTAGCGATGCAACAAATGCTCCCAATCATGAAATCTTTAGCACATCATTTAATGGCTGCGGTCAAGTTGACATAGGCCTTACAGAGTTTAAGAATAATACAATCGTCGGGTCTACTGCAACCAGCGCAGCTCTTTTAACTAACACGACAAATACAGCAGACCTAGCCTTCACCTCTGGTGGAACAGGACATGCAATATTAATTAACCAAACAGGTACTTATACGTTTAGTAATTTTACTTTTGCAGGCTATGCAGCCACTGATGGTAGCACAGGAAACGAAGTAGTTTATAATAATTCCGGGGGAGCTGTAACTATAAACGTTGTTGGTGGTGGAGATACTCCTAGCGTTAGAAACGGTACTGGTGCCTCTACGACTGTTAATGCGAACGTATCCGTCACGTTGACAGGTTTAGAAAACCCTAGTGAGGTTAGAGTATTTGAGGCAGGCACTTCAACAGAAATTGCTGGCCAGGAAGATGTAACAACAGGATCTTTTCAGTTTACTGTAGGCTCTGGGGTTTCTGTAGACATTAGTGTATTGTCTTTAGGTTTTCAAAACCTAAGAATAAAAAACTTTTCAACATCTTCAGACACTTCTTTACCGATACAGCAAGTCGTAGACAGACAGTATGGAAACCCTTAAACAATATTGCATTACAGGTTATTATTTCTTATTTTCAAAGATAGAAGAACAACAAATTAATTAAACGATAATGGCGACCTCAGATTACATTCAATTACCACCAGATAATATAGGCAAGCGCGTACGCCATAATAAAAGTTACGACCTGGAAATCACTAATATAAATGCTAGTAACCTTGCCGTAGCAGATTTTGGAGATCCGGTGACATTTGTAACAAGCGGTGTTACAGCTATTTTATCTGGTTACGCTTCGGCTTTAGGGACAACTACGTTATATTTAGTAACCCCTACTAGCACCACTATAACAGATGGGGAGGATATACAAGTTAACGGAGTTAAAGTTGGTGAGTCTACAAGCACAGAACTTACAGAGATTTTTACACCAAATGTCTCTATTAGTGACAGAGAAGCACCCCAAAACAACTTAGCTATTGACACCAAAGGTGCTGCTTTTATGAGATTTGCTGAAGGCGGGATACCATTTGATGCTTTTGGCCATGCACAGTTTTCTCAGTATAGTGTAGTAGATGGAATAAGCTTTTTATATGGTGACGAGCCTTTAAAATATTATGATGAAGAGTTAAACGGCGGGTCAATTGCCGTAGACCCTCCTACCAGTACATGCGTATTTTCGACCCCTATTACAGACGGCGCAAAGGCTTGTAGAACAACTAACCAGTATTATCCATATGTGCCCGGGATAGGTACAGAGTTTTTGATGTCTATGGTAATGGGAGACACTGGTAAGGCAGGCGTGACCCGACGGTGGGGGGTTTTTGACGACTCAGACGGCATTTATTTCGAATTTGAGGATAGTACATTAAAGGTAGGAGTAAGAAGTTCTGTGAGCGGAAGCGTTGTAGATCAAAAAACAAGCCAAGATATATGGAACGGAGATAGGCTTGAAAGCGCCGACACGGATGCTTTTGTAGTGGACGTATCTAAATCAAATGTTTATTTTATTGATTACCAGTGGTTAGGCGTAGGAGCTATTCGGTTTGGTATTATGGATCCTAATGGTAAACGAACTATTGTGCATACAATAGAGAATGCTAACGAAGTTTCCCTTCCTTATATGAAAAGAGGGTCACTACCATTCCGGTTTGAACAAGTAAATACCGCAACCACTGGGTCTACTAGTGAAATGCGGCTCATATGCGCTTCTGCCATTAAACAGGCCGGAGGTCTAGAATATGAAGGGGATCCTAATGATCACGTATCAAGTTTAGTAAGCTTACCAACTGACGGAAGTTTTGGTTATTTAGGAACGTTTAGACCTAAAGCTACTATTAATGGGCAAGTCAACAGAAAAACAGCTATACCTACAGAGCTAGAAATACACTCTAGTGTAGCCGACCTTAAAATAGAAGTGGAAATCAGAATAGGAACAACCTTTACGTCAAGTGACTTCCAAGCTGTGGGACTCACAAACTCATCTTTAGAATATTCTGATCCAGCTAGTACGACAGTGGATTCAGGAGGGGCCCGACAATTTACATTCTTAATGTCTCCTGGAGGTGGTAAGCGCGAATTCGATAGACGATTAGAAAGCTCTTTAAAATTATCTGCGGACGGAGTAACACAAGGTGGTTACAGCATTTTTGCTAGACCTGCAGATGAAAGTACTGCTACGACAATAAAGTTATTAACGAGGTGGGAAGAGGTAGACTAACATGTGGACCTCAACCTTTTATGGACATTGGGACTATTGGGAACTTGAAGATAAAGTGACCTTTAATGGTCCAGAAAAGCTTATCGAAGTTGTCCCGGGTATTACCTCTCTTTCTGTCCAGGCCGATATCTATTCTGCATTCAAGCGATGGGTACAGTTAAATGACAACGCTAAATATCTTGAAGCAATTATTGCTATTGGTGGTCAGGAGCTACGTCCAGGAGAGTTTCTTGATTCAACGTTTTTCTTAGTTAATGGCTGGAAACTAAAACCTTACCCCGGCTCTTATGACTTAGTCATCACGGGAAACATTGTAAGTGAAGATCAAAGTCCTATACGTGTTGATGCTGATGAGCCAGATATGGGCTCAAATAACATCAACATTGCTACTAACTCTTCTGTCATTGTAAGACAAGTTGAAACAGGTAGCGGTGGAAGTGGAAGCTTTACCCAAGAGGACAGATCTAATCTGGTTACTGTTAGAGACAAGGTGTTCGCCATAGAAGGTATTTTAGAGGGAACCATAACCGCAAGATTAGAAGAAGCGCAAGCTGCTCAAATTACAGACCTGCAAAGCAAATTAAAAGATCTCTGGGAGCTTCACGGACTAAACACAGCAAAACCGGTAACTGTAAGTCCAACTGGAAGAAGTGTTGGAGATATTACACAGAACATTACCGAGTCCGGCGATACGGTTACAGTTACTAGAGAATAATGATAAAGCTTTTTGACCCTTATAGCTTAGCTACACAAGGGCAGCTCTCTAAGACCTCAAGTGGTTTTGGTACTGCCGATGGATATTTATTCTATACCGTAGAAGTTGAAGAGATTCCAGAGCCAAGTAAAGGCTCTGGTGGTGGCGGTGGCGGTGCCAAGAGAAAAGGTCGTCGTATAAAAACGGTAAGGTACTATCGTATAAAAGTTAAAGCTACTATTAATGGTAGAATATTTACTCAAGAGAAAGAGATTAGAACAGATCCGGATGAAACCGTGACTGCAGAAGATGTTGATGTAACCTTCCAAGACCAGGAAATTCACATAAAAATGTTGGACACAGTCGAAATAATTTAATATATTAAGTCATGTTTACACTATATACAGACAAGCCAGGCAAGTTTCAAGCAAAGATTGGAGTAGAAGGAGCATCTATAGAGAACACTAAAGTGCGCCTGCTCTTAGAAAGCGATGAGTGAAATGTATTTTTCCCCGGAAATATTGATGAGAGTGGAAGAGTATTTATTAAACTTAAGCGCGTAAAAGACATTTTTCAAGAAGGATTAGAAGGTATGCTAAAGCTTGAAGTAATTGCTGACGATACTGTATTTTATCCATGGGAAGCACCTTTTAAAGTTAACACAGCCAAGAAAGTAACAATCTCGTTTGATGATGTAGACATGGGACCTTCTTATGAAATCGATGATGGAGTAGAGAAGCCTAAAGTTACTGTGACATCTGCCCCTAAGCAAGAAGTTATGAAGGCAGCTGAGAAACAAGAAGAAAAACCTAAGCAAACCAAAATAGCTCAGAAAGAAAAACCTAAACGAAAGAAATCAGACGTAGGAGCCCTACTGGCCCGACGTTATCTAAAATAAATAATACCATGAACATTCAACGTGACATTTTAGCAAGCTAAGAAATCTAACCCTATACAACAGTATAAAGCCAGGGAATTAGATTTCTCTGGCTTTTTTTATTGCCCCTTCGTCTAATTGGCAGGACGCCACGTTTTGGCCGTGGAAATGTAGGTTCGAACCCTACGGGGGCAGCAACTATTACCCTTAACAATATACAACATGAATAAAATAGACATAACACCATGGCTCGCTGAAATAGGCTATGATACACATCAAGACATTTATCCAGAAGTTGCTAAGCTTTCTAATAAGCTAGTGAACGAGGGAGGTTTTAATAAAGAAAACTTAGAAACGATTCTAAAAGAAGAGGGGTATACTCCTATAGAATTGCAGAAGTACCGTAAGAATGCCGTCGGCGTAAATCTTTTTGGTACTATCGGTAAAGACTTTGACCATAGCTCCTATTCCCAGCTTATGAACGCTGCAAAGTTACCAGTAGCTACAGAAGGCGCATTGATGCCTGATGCTCATCAAGGCTATGCACTTCCCATTGGAGGTGTTCTTGCTTTAGAAAATGCGATCTCTCCCTACTTTATAGGGTTTGATATTGCATGTCGGATGAGTCTAACAATTCTAGCTATGGATCCTGATGACTTTAAAAAGAATCGTGAGGCGTTGGCTGATGACCTAAACGCAGTAACATCTTTTGGGTTAGGGGCAAGATTCGAAGATGGGAAGCGAGAGCATGAACTATTAGACCGGCCGATTTGGAACCAAATAAACGCTCTGCGTATTCATAAGGATTTAGCTGCCCGACAGCTCGGTTCTTCTGGTGGGGGAAACCACTTCGCCAACCTTATGGTAGGCGAGATGCTTATAGACCACCCAGAGATACCAGTGAAGAAAGGAGAGGAATTTGTTGCTATAATGACACATTCAGGATCCCGAGGAGCGGGTCATAAGCTTGCTACTTGGTATGCTAAAAAAGCTTTACAAAATATACGGTATATCGCTCGTGATATCCCTAAAAATTATGAGTGGTTACCTATGGACTCAGAGCTTGGCCAGGAATACTGGAAAGTAATACAAACTATGGGCGACTATGCTAAAGCAAACCATGAATTAATCCATAAACATTTTATGAGACGAGCCGGTATAGGTTCTAAATTCTTTACAGAAAACCATCATAACTTTGCATGGAAGCATGAAGATGTTTATATTCACCGTAAGGGTGCAACACCTGCTCATGACGGGCAGTTGGGGCTCATAGGCGGCTCTGTTGCTACACCTTCATACCTTACCATAGGTAAGGGTAATGAAGACGCTCTATGGAGCTGCTCTCACGGAGCTGGTAGGACTAAATCTCGACGACAAGCTAAAGATGACTTCAATGAAGACCTTCATAATAAGGTTATCGGAGAAAAAAACGTATTGGCTATTGGCGTTAATAAGGATGAGTCTTTCCAAGCCTATAAAAACATTGAAGATGTCATGGCTCTACAGGAAGGAATCCTATTGGATACTGTAGCTAAACTAGAGCCCTCTGTGGTTATCATGGGAGGCGGCAGATCGTCAGATGATGGCGATTAAAAAATTCTATTTTAGGGTATAAGAATAGTGAAGGACTATGCTCCTTCATTTTAACCTTAGCGCAAATAAGGACCATAACATTTTTGCGAGGGAGCCGGCCCCTAACACCGGCATTTTTATTTAACCTAAATTTACCTACTGCGACAATGGCAAAGAAAAAAGAACCTAAGTATAAAGGAAAGCAATGTATCACTTGGCTTGACAGTGACGGCAATCGTCACCGCTCAAGATTTTACAAAGGTACATCTGTTAACATCATTGATAAAAAGCTTTTCTTACGACAGGCAAATATAACCTGTTACGAGCCGGAAGTGATGAGCAAAAAGAAATGGGTTGTGAAATTTGGAGAGGTTGACCCTCCTAAAAGATCACCAGTAAGATACAGAGACCCTAAGATGACCGAGCCTACATATGAAATGAAAGCTTGGAAACAACAAAATCGCAATAATTATTATAACTGTATTTATTAATTAAAAGGGGGTGAAATGGACTCGACGGAATACAAAGATAAAAAAGTGCAGTGGGTAATGACCTTCCATTATGTCAACTTAAATGACGAAACAACACAAGCAGCAAACGTTATTGACCTGTTCGCAGGTGAAGAACTAGCTGTCGCGGCGTAGCCGCTGCTGGTAAACTGATTATGCTTGTAGGTTTATCGGTATCGATTTAAAGCAACCCTCTTAGAGAGTCACCAGTATCTAAGAGCGTATCATGGTGAAACTCCTGTTAAGTCTGTGCATATGCTTAGCAAGGTGTAAATATATGCACTAAACTGTAAATGACTTTTTTACACTTATATTTCGGACCCGGGTTCGACTCCCGGCACCTCCACATAGCCTCAGGTTTAAAAGCCTGGGGCTTTTTTTAATTAATAGACATAACCAAAACAATATGTTTTACAGATTACTAATCTTTTCAGCCATCGCTCTGTTTGTTTACTGGGTAGTGACCTCCTATATAGCACCGGCACTATTTCCTGTAAGTGATAAACCTAAAGAGCTTACAAAAGCTGAAGAGCAAGAAAAAGAAAAATCCGTTCTACAGCAATATACTGAGAACGAGATATCCTATAGAAATGCTAAAGAAGAGCTTTCACAGCTTTCTGCCGAACAAGCCAGAGAGGCTGAACGAAAGCTAGCAGAGGCTTTAGCAGTTAAAGAACAAATCGAACAATCACAAAATAATAACTAAGTATGCAAAAGAAAACGAAGTCAATCGGGAGCCTAATCATAGGCGGAATTTTATTAGTCGTTGGAATTTTTATGTATGACTCCATTGGAGAGGATGTAGCTAACGATGAAATTGTCGTTAACCAATATCCCTTCTCCGGTAAGATCGCTGTGTGGTCTAGCCCGGGCTGGAACTACCAAGGTTTTGGTACCACTACTACATATGATAAAGCTTTCCAATTCTGGTTTGGATCAGAACAAAAAGGACAAGAACGAAAGATTGTATTTAATGATGCTGGTAACGGTGCCATTTTAGGATCTGTTCGTATGCTTTTGCCTCGTGGTGAAAAAGCTATGAATAAAATACATTCTGAATTCGGGTCTCTAGCTAACCTAGAAACAGAACTAATTGCTCCTACAGTAACTAAAGTAATCTTTGCAACCGGTCCGCTCTTGAGCTCATACGAGTCCTATGCTGCTAAGAAAAACGACCTGATTAACTTTATAGAAGATCAGCTACGATATGGTATCTATAAAACCACCATTGTAGAACGCACTGTTGTTGATCCTATTACTGGAGAAAAGAAAAACCTACGCCAAGCAGAAAGAGTTAAATCTGATGCGCCTGGTGATAACGGTTGGGCCCGGCAAGAGGTTGCTCCTTTCGGGAAATATAAATTAGACCTAGCGCAGCTATCTGTTGATGACATTAGGTACGATCAAAAAATCATCGATCAAATCCAGGCTCAACAGGAGGCGGCTATGGCTGTTCAGACATCTATTGCAGAGGCTAAAAAAGCTGAGCAAGATGCGCTCAAAGAGGAAGCTCTTGGTAAGCAGCGTATCGCACGTGCTCGCGCAGAGCAGCTAGTATCGAAAGAGAAAGCGGTTGTACAAGCTGAGCAAAAAAGGGATGTTGCTAGATTAGATAAAGAGGCTGCGGAGTTCTATAAGCAAAAGCTAATCTTAGAGGGTCAGGGTGAAGCTCAAAAGAAACAATTGGTCATGCAGGCTGATGGCGCTCTTGAGCAAAAGCTGAATGCTCTTATCAAAATCAACGAAACCTGGGCTAGCGCAGTCCAGAACTATAAAGGTAACTGGGTACCACAGACCGTAATGGGTTCTAGTGGCGATGGTGGAAGCGGCAATGACGCGGCTAACCTCATCCAACTTTTGACAGCGCAAGCTGCAAAAGATATCAGCGTAGACTTGAGTAACAAGAATTAATTTACTATCTTGTCTTAACCAACTTAATGGGAGGCCTCCGGGTCTCCCATTTTTTAACTTTAATTTTTTTACATTAAGATTTATGAGCAACCCTAGTGAAATTTTACAGACTATAGAAGACCAAAACATAGGTGGTAAAGAGGCTGGTCCCGACCCAATGCAATACTGTTGGGAACATTATCCTGAAATGATGGAGGAGTTTGAAAGGCTTCAATTAGAAGATAAGAAAACTTTTTGTGAGAAGCAGATGGACTATGGCCCTGGAAATATTAAAATGGGTACGGATTTAGCTACAGAAGACGATAAGAGATTGAGTTTGACGGGTCTAGTCGTCCGTATGAACGACAAAATACAAAGGTTGATGCACCTAGTCGTCGTAACTCGTAGAGCCCCGCAGAACGAAAGTATAGAAGATGCTTTTAAAGACTCTTCAGTCTACGGCATCATAGCCAGGCTAGTTATAAATAATAAGTGGGGTAAATAATTTCTCTTTTTTGGTATAAGAGTATTGATAAGCTTTATTAAAGCTTAAAACTTAACCCAAATCTAAACCCAGGAGTGACTATATGCCAAAACAAAAAGCCCTTTTTCTTACTAACTATAAGGAAAGCGAGTCGAAGTTATTGACCAAAAAGGTTAAAGATATCTTAACCGATCAAGATTTTGAAATAATACAGTTTGACGTATTAGGATCTACGCTTGATTCGTTTAGGCCCGGTATGTTTGACAAGGTTATTACATGTCTACCTCGGGGAAGTGTTAAACTCCCTAATCAAAAAGAGGCGTTTATGTCTGTAGTTTCGGGTTTAGCGCCTCCTGATGTTAAGTGTGTAACGTGCACTTACTCTGAAAAAGATAAAAGGGTTCTTTTTCACGAATTTAAATCTGATAGAGATTATAGTGATTCCATAGGATTCACAAGCCCCCATCTAGCATCTATAAGAAAAATAGATCGATAAAAAAAGCCCCAACCTGAAAAGGAAGGGGCTATATTTTTTTTAGCTTAAGATTTATACGTCAGCTGCGCCAGGTCCTGGCATATCTGCTGCACTCATTGGTCTAAGCTTAGTCGCTGCTAAACTTACATTCTCTGCAAGAACCGTTTGGTTTGCTGAGATCCCAAAGTTGTGTGAACGCACAAAGCATTTCTCTAAATATACGCCACCGTAAGGCTCTCCTTCCATATCATAAAGAATGAAACCAAGACCTAAAGGCTTGTTGAATATTGTAGAAGCTAAGTTTGTCCAGAATAGTCCAGGGTTATTATCCTTCTGGGCTAAATTCGAAGTGTCTGCGATAGACCCATCTTCCGGGTATGGGAATGTAGGCGAATTAGCTGCTTTTGGAGCTCCTCCTGAGTAAAAATCATTATACTCCGGTACAGTTGTAGCGTCCGTCTGGTTTCCTGAGTCATTTACTCTGTAAAGAGCATAAAACAAAGAAGGGCCGTCAAATACTACACGGCTTAAAGAAGCGTTAACTGTTACTCGTGCAGGGATATAAAAGGGTAGCCGCCCACCAACTTCATAAACCTGATTAAGCTGTTTATTTTGTGAAATCTGTGCCTGTTGTACTAGTCCAATAGGTATCAACCCAGAGACAGTGGAAACATTTGTAAACTCAGGTGGCCCAGCTACGATAACGGCGGACTCTCCAGAAAGGAAAGCTCCATCTACGCTTCTACTGTGCTCATCTGGCTGCACATGGTTACGATCCGGAAAATTATTTTTCCATTGATCTAAATTATTTAATGCCATTTTATTTATGTCCTCCTATTAAAATGTTAATGTTATCTTGATGTAGTTAACAGGATACAGTGGTAGCAGCTCAAAGTCTGCTTTAATTGTATCTGGGTTCTGCTCATCTTGATATACATCAATTACTTGCAAGTCTCTGATTACTCCAGTATCAACAAGTTGGGTTGCTCCACTTGACAATGCTGCTCTCAGATTATTAATAAATCCGTCAGTGATCACAAATTTTCCGATCAACGGGCTCACTAAATCTCTTAAATATTTAGATGAAAAGTCAATCTGAGTTGTGATACTAAGCTCACGAGTCTCAATAGTTGTTGCGTCTGTAGATAGCTGGTGTCGAGTGACAATAGAGTTTCCACCCCTGTCCTCAAATATTCACGTGCCGCCTGAGGCGATGGTATCTAATTGCTCACTACTAAAATAGTTATTACTTCTATATACGTCAGAGAAGCCTGATAAAGCACTATTAGTTAATGGCTCTGCTGGTGCTTTGCCAGAAACTTGTCCTGCTACTCCTGCTGCAAGGTAATAACCAGGTACTGCAACATCCACATTTACATATGGGTTGGTCAACTCAGCTTTCCATGCATCAAGTAACGTGTCTGTAAGCTCTCTGTCTACTGCATACGTTGTATTACCAATTTGGGTGTTTCTTGCTAGTTTAGAGCGTATTGCTGTAAACCCAGTTCCAAATATACCTTCTCTAAAAGCATCATACAACGTAGAAATATGTGTGGTTGTATTTATATATGCAACCTCAGGCCAAATGTTGAAGTAACGTTTGTTCCCAATTCCTGTTGAATATGATTTTAAATCCGGTGCGTCTGTTGGTGCGTCTGTATAACTATAGCCATTACGTGATGTAAATACAATTCTTTCTTTCTTGTTAGCTGGTAACGACGCCGTGGTCACGTGACCTTCAAACAGGGGTAAGCCTGTAGCCGGGTCAGTCCCACCTGTCAGTGGTGCTAACGCATAAAGATTTTCTTTTAAGTTTGCAATGTCTACAGCACTGCTATAGTCTCCGTCATCTCCAGTTGCTCCACGAGCAACTCCAATAACGTTTACACTAGAGCCACTATTTGCTTGTGCAATGCTAGCTCCATAAGCTAAAGGATTGAACCAACTAGGTGTTGACCCTCCTGTAATTAATGATTTAATATCGTTTGCTTCGCTAACTTTAGCAAAGGTTCCGGCAATGTCTGTGTTTTCCGCTAAGAATCCTACTCTAACGTTCGCTTTCTCGTCTGTACTATCGTATCCTGTGATACTAGCATTCAACGTAATTGAACCTCCAGACACAGTGAAGTCGGTAGGGTCTAGA
>Ga0209936_1000766_pt1 | contig 18524 bp, 17 predicted proteins | sample SalPonR1_A_D1_MG_FD_185694 | JGI IMG/M metagenome (GOLD analysis project Ga0209936, IMG submission 185694) | Salt pond soil microbial communities from South San Francisco under conditions of wetland restoration - Salt Pond MetaG R1_A_D1_MG... ... | reverse complement strand
ATCAATATGAGTTTTTGAAAGAAAAGGAGAACTAAGATACGAAAGTGATATATTAAAAAAAATAATTATGTAGAAGTTATAAAAGAATCCTTTTTCCACTCCACCGGGTTTGGTTAGCAAGGTCGGCGTATAACTTGGTTAGACTGCGGTATTATTGTTACATGCGTTAGATACAGGGCGCGCCCTGTATCTACCTGAAAATTTTCATAAGTCCATGTAATGTCCTTCCCGCTCCCGCAGGGATCGAATATCAGTGGCGAGGGCCTGTGTGCCTTCGCGTCAGGGATAGAAGGTGCCGCGACCCAGGGAGCGGGTCCCGAGGTCCGCCCTGTGCGGCCTCGAGGACGAAACCACCGCATAGCCCGACCCCGTACCGAGAAGCGCGGAGCGCTTCCGAGGACGGGGTGACGCCCTAAAACACATACTTTAAGAAGGGGAAATGGTAGATACCTCAGTGGCCATTCGGGCCCAATCGATGGCATGATGAGAAGCGTGTGTGATGACCTGACCTTTGTGAACGATAATGAGTTGTGGGGATTGGTGGGCGAGATCGAGTTCCTCCGCAATCATTCGGGATAGGTCGCGATGGGCTATGAGATCTAAATAATAAATGGGGATATTATGGGGTATCTTTTGCGACTGATCGGTCAGTTCGCTCATGACATGATGACTGGTTCCGCAGCGCGTACTGTGCTTAAAAAAAGCGATGGGCTGATGATGCGATTTTTCCAGGGCGTTACGAACATCTGCCTCGGTCTCCAGAGTAGACCAAAATTCAGGTAATGCCGTTGATGAAAACCAATCTAAAAAGGCCATAATTTGCAGTTTATAGGATGTAATAAAATCAGTGGCATTTAGTTCAAATCTGGCGTTAGGAGAGACATATATATGATATAAAGTATTCGATCCATGGATAAAAGTAAGATAATCAAATCGCTTTACTTGTGAAAAACAAATGTTTGTATAACTCACTGATAGTTTGTTACTTAGCAGAAGACTAAGGCCTTAAATATGATTCATACAGAAACTCAAAAAGTGTCTCCCTTCAAGATTGCCATTAGCGTGGTATTATTGAATTGCTTAGTTTTGCTTACTTATTTGATCCAATGATGTAGTTTTTGGGATTTCACATAAATTTTGTGAAATCTTTTTTTCATGCGAAAATTAATACCTACATTAACGACATCAAAGTGACGTGAAACCTCTTATCCCTATGAATTTTCCGTTAGAGAATTACAAAGCTCATTTTGCGCATTATGCGGGTGACATGACCCACGCAGAAGGATTTGAGTCGGAACTGACAGACGAAGAATCTTTTCTCCTGCGCGCCGGAGGCCTGCCTAAGAAGGGTGTTCCTTACTTTTATTTTGATACCAGTATACACGAGTGGCGCAATCTACCACTAGATTCTTACTTAGTCTGTCTGGGGACCTGCGAAGGTCCGCAAACCCGCCACTATATTTTCCTGGACTTAGATCACAAAGTGTATATCCGGTGGGCCAACGGGCATGTAGAATTTGTAAACAGCAGCTTATCTTGTCTGATGAGGTCACTTTTAGCGTACAGCGAGTGGTTGGAATCTATTGAGCAAATTGTGGAACACTCCGGCAGTTACTTGATTCAAAATGAGGATATTTTTGAATTATACTATCAGTTGCGATCGATAGATCAGGAGGCGATTCACCCCGATGGTCTGTGGATGTATTTGATGGAGGAATACCCTGTTTTTGAAGTCGAACAGCCTTATCTGGACGAGAGCCTTGGATAATTACAGGCCATGAATTCCTGGGAAAAAGGCGTCTTCGTAGTGAGTGAGTTTCCATTCCCTTTCCCATTGACTTAGTGTAATGATATCAAAGCGAAACTCGCCAGACCAGCGGATCTGTGCCATATATTCATAAGCGGCGTTTGCCAGTGCGCGCTTTTTGGCCTGCGAAATACCCCAGCGTTGAACAGCATAGCCAGGATCTACCCTTGTTTTCACCTCAACAAATACTAAGGTTTCGTCCTGCCTGGCAATGATATCAATTTCGTAAGGCCGTTGGCGCCAATTGCGCTCCAACAGGAGATATCCCGCGCGATACAAACGCTCGGCTGCGTATTGTTCCCCTTTTCGGCCGACTGACCATTGACTTGCCATATCGTAAACTTACAGAATTTCTGCACTATGGGTCGTAAATTTCTTAATATTGAGGAGAATTACGAATACATGGAAAAATTAATAGCTGAGTTTCCAGACCAATTGCAGGAGGCGCTGGATATAGGCCGAAAAGCCCACATTGAATCCCGAAAAGATATACACGAGGTATTAATTTGTGGAATGGGAGGCTCTGGAGTGGGCGCTCATTTTGTGAAGGACTTTGTTTCGGAAACGGCCCAAGTGCCGATTCTCATCAATAAAGACTATGACATCCCGGCTTTTGCCGATGAACATACGCTCGTGCTGGCTTCTTCCTATTCGGGAAATACAGAAGAAACACTCGCCGCTTATGCCGCTGCGAAAAAGCAGAACTGTTCGATTATTGCGATTAGTAGTGGAGGAGAGCTTATGGCCGATGCACAGGCAGCCGGCTTTGACACGATCTCACTCCCTGCAGGCTATCCTGCACCGCGCGCTTGTTTGGGCTTTTCACTAGTCGCTCAGTTGTTTGCCCTGCACAAATCTGGCTGTGTACCGAACTTCTTTGAAGAGCAAATCATCGACACCCTCGAACGCATAAAGCTGGAACAAGAAGATATGCGCTCAAAAGCAGAGCAAATCGCCCAATTAATGGTGCATCGCTTACCTGTGATGTACGGGGCCAATCGAACGGATGCCACTTTACTTCGATGGCGACAACAACTTAACGAAAATGCAAAGCATTTAGCCTGGCATCAGGTTTTTCCCGAAATGAATCACAATGAGATTGTCGGCTGGAAGGGCGACTATTCTCAACTCTTAGTTGTGGCTCTTCGCCATCGAGACGACCCGGCGCGGCATCAATTGCGCATGGATTTGACGCGCGAGGTGTTTCAGCATTGGGCCGGTGGATATATGGAGGTGTACTCCCGCGGGGGCAGTTTTCTTGAAAAAAGTTTATATCTCGTACATTTGGGCGACTGGGTTTCTTACTATTTAGCCGAACTCAAAGGAGAAAATCCCGATGAGGTGAAAGTCATTGACCATTTAAAAGAACAACTCAAAAAATACGATTAACTATGGATTTGGAGGGAAAAGTAATATTAATCACAGGCGGATCTCGAGGAATTGGAGCTGCCATTGTTAAAACTTGTCACGAGGCAGGGGCTCAAGTGGCCTTTACCTATCGGTCTTCATCCCATCAAGCCGATGAATTGGTCAACGAACTGGGCACTCGGGTCAAAGCCTACCAAAGCGATGCGGCAGACTACGAGGCTGCTGGCGAGCTGATTCGAACCGTGATAGAAGATATGGGCGCTATTGACGGCCTGATCAATAATGCCGGCATCACCAAGGATAATCTGCTCATGCGCATGTCAGAAGAGCAATGGGACCAGGTCATGCACGTGAATCTCAAATCCGCCTTCAACCTGACGAAGCACTGTATGCGCCCCATGATGAAACAGCGCAAAGGCTCTATTATCAATATGAGTTCAGTGGTCGGCATGTTCGGCAATGCCGGACAGTCCAATTACGCTGCTTCTAAAGCGGGACTTATAGGTTTTACTAAATCTATTGCCAAGGAAGTGGGATCGCGAAATATCCGCTGCAATGCCATTGCACCGGGATTTATCGCCACAGAAATGACCGAGGAACTAGATGAGAAAACCAAGCAGCAGTTTCTGGCCAATATTCCGCTGAAGCGCTATGGAACAGCAGAAGAAGTCGCGAACCTCTGCGTCTTTTTATTGTCTGACAAATCTGCCTACATCAGTGGACAGGCCATTTCGATTTGTGGCGCTTTAAATACATAGGCTTTTACAGATCGCCTTCCTGCGGGCGTATGATTATCTCTTCAACCGTAGACTTTGGTGGCAAATCCCAGGCGGCATAGACCATATGGGCTACATGCTCGGCATCCATCAACCGGTCGGGAGGCAATTCCGCACCTTCCCACGATCGACTCCAGGTGGCTCCAGGCAAAATCGCCGTCACCTTGATATTGTCATCTTTTAGCTCGGCCCGAAGGCAATTATTAAATCCCAACTGTGCCCATTTTGAAATCGCATAAGATCCTCCATTGGGATAAGCGGTGATGCTGGCAATCGAGCACATATTAAAAATATGGGCGGGCTTTGACTGTTCTAAAAGAGACATCGCTGCCCTGGTGCCATAATAAGACGAATACAGGTTGGTTTCCATCATGAGTTCCAGGTTTCCATCCTCTTCTTCCAACAAAGCCCCCGGAATAAAGACCCCGGCATTATTGACCAGCACATCCAAACGGTTCCACCGGGATTCGATGGCGGCAATAAATTGGCTCCAATCCTCACGCTTGCGAACATCTACGGACTGTAGAAGTATATCTGCCTGGGGATACAAATGGGTAATTTCTTTTTCCACCTCCCTAAGGTCTGATTTTGTTCGAGATGCCAGCGCCAGAGCCCAACCTTCTCGCGCAAATCGATTCGAAATAGCTCGACCTATGCCGGCGGTTGCTCCCGTAATGGCTATAACTTTTACATTCTCCATGAGTGATTTTTTCTTTACTTACTTTAAATTATAATAAATTTAGGGCCGCATAGTTACGGATACGGGAATAAATTTCAAAAATTGAATATACTACATCATTTCGGGCGCTACATACTGATGATGAAAAAAACCATCAGTCGACCAGAGAATATACGCATGTACTGGAAAGAGACCATGCGGCAAATGAACGATATCGGAGTGGGGTCACTCACCATCATCATGTTGATTTCTGTATTTATTGGGGCGGTGACTGCCGTTCAGTTTTCTTATCAACTCGGATCTGCCATGGTGCCACGTTACTACGTAGGGTATATCGTTAGGGATATCACGATTATTGAGCTCGCTCCGACCATCACCTGTTTAGTATTGGCTGGGAAAGTGGGGTCAAATATTGCGGCTGAACTGGGCGGAATGCGGCAAAAAGAACACATTGATGCCATGGAAATTATGGGCATTAACACCGCTTCCTACCTGATCTTACCCAAAGTCATTGCAGCTCTCTTCGTCGTCCCCCTGCTCGTCTGTCTGGCCGCCTTCGTCAGCATCGGCGGCGGTTATATGGCCACTGTACCCACGGGATATTTTACCGGTCCTGAGTACATTCAGGGGCTACGTTCCTTTTTTGAGCCGTATAATGTTTTCATGATGTTCGTCAAAGCCACCGTTTTCGGCTACATCCTGACCACCGTATCCTGTTATATGGGCTATTTCGTGACGGGAGGAAGCATCGAACTCGGAAAGGCCAGCACGAATGCCGTTGTGTATAGTAACATTTTAATTCTATTGGCGGATTATGTTATCGCTGTAATATTAACTGGATAGTCTATGATACGCGTAGAAAATATAAAGAAATCATTCGGCGATCTCGAGGTCCTGAAAGGCATTGACTTGAATTTCTATAAAGGGAAGACCAATATCATCATCGGGCGCAGTGGAGCGGGTAAAACAGTTCTACTCAAGCTTATTGTGGGCCTCTACCCTCCCACCTCTGGTAAAATCTTTTATGGCGATACCGACTTCCTGTCACTCAATGCTAAGCAATTACGCGCCATACGCATGAAGGTGGGCATGTTATTTCAGCAAGGCGCACTTTTCGATAGTATGACCATACAGGAAAATATTCGATTCCCGCTGGACATGTTTTCCAATATGACCATGAAAGAAAAAAACATCAAAGTATCCGAAACCCTAGAGCGTGTGGATTTGCTCAATAAAGAACACCTTTACCCTTCAGAAGCCAGCGGGGGGATGCAAAAGCGCGTCGGGATTGCCAGAGCCATAGTCCTGGAGCCGGAGTACTTGTTTTGCGACGAACCCAATTCAGGCCTGGACCCCAAAACCTCCATCCTGATCGATCAGCTTATTTCCAATATCACCCACGAGCGCAATATTACCACCATCATCAATACCCACGATATGAACTCCGTGATGGAAATCGGAGAAAATATAGCTCTGCTGGCCGATGGCTATCTCGAGTGGCAAGGCCACAAAAGCGAGGTTTTGGCCAGTGAAAATGAAGAGCTCCACCGTTTTATTTTCGCCTCTCCCTTCCTCAAAAAGCTGCGCAATAAAGCCCTTGGAAAACCCACTGAGGATTAGTAATCTCTATTTTTTTCTTTTTTGGGCGGTCCGCGCCGGTTTCGCCGGCGCGGCGCTACGGTCGCGACTTGGTACCCAACGAGTTGGGTACGGCCTTCGGCCTCGCTCCCATCGCTACCGCGGGGGTATGCGGCTAGTGTCATTACCACTCAATCCGCTACAGACCAAGTCTTGATCTTTTTGCTCACATCTTCGTTGCTTCTCAGTCGCGTAGCTAAGGCTATGCTCCTTCGTAGCGCCTTGATCTGAACAAAAATCTCCTTCGACTTTTCTATACTTATTTAGTGGTAATGACACTAGGTCTTTCAATATTTACATAAAAAGAATATTAATCTGCTAAGATAGCCCATAACTCCACTGTCTTCTCTCATCCCCATCATAAAATGCGAAAAGCCCAAATTAGGAATCTAATTCAGGCTTTTTCGACTAAGGTCTCAATAAGAAAACGATGGAGTCGCGAACGCTAAAACGCGACTATCATCATATTGATTACAAATATATGAAGGATTTATCAATATGTCAAATTTTTTTCCATTTAGTACTCAAAAATAAGGCTGTAGCTTACATAATGAATAAGGAGATGGAGAAAAACTACAAATAGTTCAGCGCGTTTGAGAAATCTAGCATGGTAAAGGCTCCCTTTGAGATTCTTAATCCACTTTACGCCCCCTCACTACGAATAATAGACTGATAAATCGCTTCGTGAATGCGCTTCCGATATCGGTTTTGAATCAATTTCCGATTTGACATTTTCGGATAAGTTCGGTTGGACAAAAAGATGTAAAGCAGCTCTTCCTCGGGGTCGGCCCATGCCGCTATCCCCGTAAAGCCCAGATGGCCAAAGGTGGAACTGGAAGCTCGGTCGGTCATATTGCCTCTCTCTCTGGAATCGAGTTGTTTCATATCAAAACCAATCCCTCGTCGAGAAGCGCCCGGCACTCGCTGGGTAAAAAGCTGGATGGTTTCGGCCCGAAGAAATCGCTCGCCACCGTACACACCTTCATTGAGTAACATTTGGAATATCGCTGCCAACTCCTGTGTATTTGTAAACAAGCCGGCGTGACCACTTACACCGCCCAGCATTGCAGCTCCCATATCGTGCACATAACCATTCAATAGCTGTTGCCGAAAATAGTCATCATATTCAGTTGGCACAATGGATGCTGGAGATATCGACCGATCCAGAGGGTTGAATCCCGTTCGCTTCAGCCCCATCGGCTGATAAAACTCCTCCGCTACAAATTGATCCAACGTCCGGCCATCGATCGAGTGGATGACCCGAGCCAGCAATATCAATCCCAGATCGCTGTATACATATCGACCGGATCTGGAAAGCGGTGAGGCCAGAATCGATTGATACATGCTATCCACATAGGACGACTTCATATACATTCTGTTGGCAACCGGGACGGAATAATGTCCGTTGGGACTCTCTCTGTAATAGGCCAGTGAGGGATGGTACTCCCCTTTTCCGTTCTTTTCTACCGTATTCTTATAAAATGGAATCCACGGTTTTAACCCGGCGCGATGACTCAAAATGTCGAGAATAGTAAGATTCTCTTTATTTGTTCCAATAGATTCCGGCAGATACTTTCCCAGTGGCGCCTTAAGGTCGATTTTTCCTTGATCAAACAACCGCATTACAGCCAGGGTGGTAGCAGCCACCTTGGTAACAGAGGCCACATCAAAAACATCCGATAATAAGGTTGGGCTGGAACTATCATGAGTATGAGTGCCAAAAGCTTTATGATAAACCACGCGATTGCGTCGAGCGACCAGTACCTGACAGGCCGGAGCTGCTTTTTCTTCAAGCAGTTCCTGAACAATGGAGTCAATTTGGGATAGAGAATCACTACTCAGACCCACGCTTTCGGGTATGGACCAGGCTAATCGCTTCATATCCGGCATATCTAAGCCACTTCCCTTTGAAAATCGACCGACACTTACTGGCAGTTGGCCCTGAATCGGTCGCGCACCAAAAAGCATCTGAGCAGCCACCTTTTGAGCCAGGGGATGATCTTCATAAGCGACGAGTAAATGGTCTACAAACTCCAGCTTATCTAAAACGTAAGGTGAGCCAAAGACCACCACTACGACCTGCGTTCGCTTATTGAGCTTTTGAATAAATTCTACTGTTGCTCGACTGAGTCCGTAATTGCTATTTGGGGAGGTATTGAGATCGTGAATTCCAATAAATACCAGATCCATGCCCTCCAGTTTGAGCAGCATATTTTTTATCGGTGAGGACTGAAAATATTTGTCTACATTAAAATCGAGTACGGTCGTATAGTTTTTCATTTGTTGGGTAAATGGCGTGGGGCCATTCGCGCCAATGCTCAATGCACCAATCAGTCCCTGCCCTATTTGTCGGACAGGAATTTTATTATCCTTATTCGTCAGACAGGTGATGCTTTCCTCATAAATATTTTCCGTAGTGATCTCCCATTCTGCGCGTGAGGTATACGACTTTTGACTCTTGGGCTTTTCGAGTTTTAATTTGTTGAGTCCCACCTGGTACTTCAGCGCTAATATTTTTTTAACGTGAAACTCGAGTTCTTCCGCTGAGATGCGACCGGACTGAACGGCTTCCAGCAGTTTTTGATGCACCTTTCGAGGGTAATGAGGCAAACAGATCATATCGTTTCCAGCCTCAATGGCTAAAATCTCGGCCTCCCCCGCTGGAAAATGTCGTGTAACGCCCTTCATTTCCATCGCATCGGTGATGATTAAGCCTTCAAAACCCAGCTCTTCTCTGAGTAAGCCCTGCACAACAGGCCGGGAAAGGGTGGTTGGGCGGTTCTGGCGGTCATCCAGTGCCGGAATATTTAAATGAGCGACCATAATAGCCGGAACGCCCGCAGCAATGAGTTTCCGAAATGGATACAGCTCAATACTGTCAAGCCGAGCTCTATTATGAGAAATAACGGGCAAATCCAGATGGGAGTCTACATCCGTATCGCCGTGCCCGGGAAAGTGCTTGGCGCAAGCGGCGACTTCTGCAGCATGCAGACCTTTCATGTAAGCTATTCCGTACTGACTCACGTTTTCGGGACTTTCGCCAAAAGATCGGTAATTGATAACCGGATTGTCTGCATTGTTGTTGACATCAATCACGGGGGCAAAATTGAGGTGCACACCGATCTCCCTGAGCTGCTCACCAATCCAATAACCCATCTTTTCTCCCGTATTCAAACCATGGTCACCCATAGCTCCCAGAGTCATTTGTCGCGGAAAAGAATACCCATCAGATTTGAATCGCATCCCTGTGCCCCACTCTGCGTCCATACTGATAAGTAAAGGCGTGCTAGCCAAAGCCTGGTAATCCCGGGTCAACTCCGCTTGACGCTCTGGCGTGCCCTGAAAAAAGCAGAGGCCTCCCACGTGATACTCTGAAACAAATTCTTTTATAGCAGCAATATGTCGGGGACCTAAATCAGAGTGTGCCCTGATCATCAAAAGCTGTCCGACCCGCTCTTCAGCACTCAATGAACTATACACCGAGTCGACCCAGCTTTGCTCATCTTGAGCCTCGAGGAAAGGCAAAAAGCAAAGAAAACAACACCATCCAATTAGTATGCGACTCATGATTAATTTGAATTCTATTCGAACAAAGTAGGATCCATTTCTCTTGCTCTATTCATAAATATTTGACTCGAATCCACCCTCCCCTTTTGCATATAGGCGGCCCCTAAGTCATAATATGCCCGGGCATGGTTCGGTTTTTGACTCAAAGCTTTTCGAAAAAAGTCCACTGCCAGACTGGCCTGACCCGAAACCCCATAAGCAACACCCAGCAGCCGAAGGGTCTCGTAATCCATGGGTTGCATTTCATAAGCTTTTTTCAGATAACGAAGAGCTGTGGAAAGATCTTGCTCTTGCTCACCATAATACTGACCCGCTGCCCGATATGCGAGAGCCAAATTATTCCTCGCATCTTCATAGTTGGGATCAAGTGACAAACACTTCTCATAAGATTCAATGGCCTTCTCATAAGATTGCAGGTAAAAGAAGGAGTTCCCCTGTTGCAAAAAGGCATTTTTATAGGTAGGATGTAATTGAATCGCCTTCCGACTGTAAGGCTCTGATTTTTGAGCCCATTTTCTCTGCTCCTCTGCCGAAAGAGCCTCCCCCGCCAATCGATTGTATTCTCCCGCAGTAGCATTATTCACCTTTGCACTTTGAGATGAAGTAACTACATCAGTAGTAAATAAGGTGAAATTAGATTGCCAGGCTGGCATCCGAATCATTACAAGAGTTACATATATCACGAAAATCGCCCCCCAAGCATAGGACCACCTCATTCTCGCAGGTAGCCTTTTGCCGACAAAATGCTGAAGGAAGTACATCAGAAATAAAATGAATCCCAAAGATGGAATGAACAGAAACCGCTCCGAAAGAAACGCGCCTATATTAATCAGGATATTCGACATGGGAAAAAGGGCTAAAATAAACCACAACCAACCCCAACTTGCCAAATTCTTTACTTTGAGCCGGGCGAAGGCCCAAATTGTAACTGGCAAATAAACCAGCAGGCTCAAGTACATCCGATAGTCAGAATAAGAAATAATGGGCAGTTGAAGCGGGTAATAGTCGTGAGTTAGAGGCCAGGGCCAAACCATCAGGCGGATATAAGTCAGTAAGCCCAGTAGTACGGTCGGGATACGTTCAAAGAAACTCAGCAATTCATATTGCTGCCCATTCCAGACCATAAATGGATTATTCATCAATTCACGAGGAGGATCAGTTGATAAAAGCTGGCCTAAAACCGCATATCTGACGCCCACGTAAATTAAAAAAGCAGCTATAAAAGAAAAAAGTGCATATTTAGCAGCCTTCTTTTTCCCTTTGAGATAGAATAAACCCGGACCGATCACTAAAAATACAGCTGCATTTTCTTTTGAAAACATAGCTACCAAAAACAATAAAAACCCGATAACATGCTGGTGTATCGCCCTGGATTTCCATAAAAGAAGGAGAGCTCCAAGACCGGCTGTAAAAGCAATAATTTCATCTCGCCCTTTTATATTGCAAACCACTTCTGTATGCACAGGATGCGCCAGAAATAGTAAACTCCCCCAAAGGGCCCAATGTGCTTTTTGCTTTTTCTGAGGAACCATTCGCCAAATAAACACATAAATTAAACCCACCAATAGCCCATAATATAGGACGTTGAAAATATGCCCTACGAGAGGTGACAAACCAAAGAGGCTGCCCTCCAATGCAAAGAGTGTAGGTGTGAATGGGCGATAACGGCCACCAGAAACCAGATTTGCCTTTCCCTCTTCCTGAAAAAACCCATAAAAAGTATCGTGCGTCCAAAGCCCGGGAATCCCAGAAAAGCCTTCCTGCGTGAATACATTCTCAGACAGAACGATCGCATCATCTTGTGTATACTCAAAACTCAGGGTAGGCAAATACAGCAAGCAGGCCAAGATCGCCACTGCTACGGGCGCTGGTAGATAAAAAAGCTTGGGAAATGATAATTTCCTGGATTTCATAAACTCATTCAGAGGTATAGGAGCGAATATAATCAAACCAACCGATAGCTAAGAAAACATACTTTCAAAAATTCATTGCACAATGAAGCCTCCACATTGGCTCACTTCTAACCTTTTTTTAGCGCCCGACATGCACGAGAAGAACCGATACATCAGAGGGAGAAACTCCGCTAATTCTGCTTGCCTGGCCGATAGTTAGGGGCCGAATTTTTGTTAATTTCTCTTGCGCCTCGGATGACAGAGACTCAATCTCTTTGTATTCAATACGCTCTCCTAGAGGGACACCATCCAATCGCTCCATTTTTTCCACCATTTCCTGCTCGCGGCGGATATACCCAGCATATTTAAGATTAATCTCACTCATGTTGAGTACCTCTTCATCGTAGGGTTCCAGTTCACCAGCTATTTTGGGAACTGCTTTCTGTAAGGCATCCAGACTCACTTCGGGTCGAAGTAATAAGCTATCCAGCTTTACGGACTGCTTTAAAGGAGAGGCCCCTTGTGTTTCTAGATAAGCGTTCGCTTCGTCGGGAGTTATGCTTTCCCTGGAATAATATCGCTTCAATGCCACTAATTGATCATTTTTATGCTGAACTTGCTCCATGCGCTTTCCCATGCCCCGCATCCCTAATCGATGCGCCAAAGGAGTTAATCGCAGATCAGCATTGTCCTGACGCAATAGGATGCGATACTCCGCTCGGGATGTAAACATGCGATACGGCTCCCTTGTACCTTTATTTACAAGATCATCAATAAGCACGCCTATGTAAGCTTGCGACCGCTTTAAGATAAAGGGCTCCTCTTCCTGAATGGCTAAATGAGCATTGACGCCTGCGACCAAGCCTTGCCCAGCGGCTTCCTCATAGCCTGTAGTTCCGTTTATCTGACCGGCAAAATAAAGACCTTCTATCAGATGTGTTTCCAGAGTGGGTTTGAGCTGAGTAGGTTGAAAGAAATCATATTCTATAGCGTAGCCCGGTCGAAACATTTTAACTTGTTCGAACCCCTCAACCTTTCTCAAGGCTTCGAATTGGATGTCTTCGGGAAGAGAGGTTGAAAATCCATTCACATAAACTTCTACGGTCTTCCATCCCTCCGGTTCTACAAAGATCTGATGTCGGTCCCGACCTGCAAAGCGATCGATTTTATCCTCAATAGAAGGGCAGTATCGCGGTCCGATAGATTTAATTCGGCCGTTAAACATAGGGGATCGATCAAAGCCCGACTCTAAAACCTTGTGGACCTCGGGATTAGTATACGTTATGTGACAGGGTCGTTGCTTTTCTGGTGATGGACTCGGAAGAAAAGAAAATTTACCTACTTTTTCATCACCCGGTTGAAGCTCCATTTTGTCCCAATTCAGCGAACGTCCGTCAACTCGGGGTGGTGTTCCGGTTTTCATGCGTCCTGCCTCGAATCCCAATTCGACTAATTGCTCAGTAATTCCTTTGGAGGCTCGCTCGCCACTTCGCCCTCCACCAAACTGCTTTTCTCCAATGTGGATAAGACCATTGAGAAAAGTGCCATTCGTTAAAATCACTTTACGGGATTCTATTTCAAGTCCCATTCCTGTGCGGACACCTTGAACTCGTTTGTCTTTTACCCATAAGCCGGTGACCATTTCTTGCCAAAAGTCAATATTGGGATGCCCCTCGAGCATTTCGCGCCATTTCGCTGCAAAAAGCATACGGTCGCTTTGAACGCGGGGAGACCACATGGCAGGTCCTTTGGATCGATTTAACATTCGGAACTGGATCATCGTTTGATCGGCAACCTGGCCTGAATATCCACCCAGCGCATCAATTTCTCTCACGATTTGGCCTTTGGCGACCCCACCCATGGCTGGATTGCAACTCATTTGGGCAATCGTGTTCATATTCATGGTTACGATGAGCACCTTTGATCCCATATTAGCCGCAGCTACCGCAGCTTCACAACCGGAATGCCCGGCACCCACTACAATTACATCATATTTGGGAAACATACTTCGTGTATTTTGGGGGTCAAAGATACAGATTCTCAGTCGTTTAATTTGATGAAAAAGGTCAGCTTTTCGTGAAATAAGTGGCATCCAACGTACTTTCCTTTCAAATTCTCTTATTATTACATCCCAAAATGAAAGGAAGCGGTGTACTTTCCGTTTTCAAGGCAACATCTTATTAATTAGGCACCCCTTCATGCTAAGAATTCTCCTCCTGCTTATTGCTGTCTTTGAGTTCGCTTCTCCTGTTTTATTTGGACAGGTGGAACTTGAACAGGACGAGGAAAAGAAAAACGTATTTGTTGCCACCCCTGTCCTTTTTCGAACACCAGAAACAAGTTGGGGCTTTGGCTTGGGAGGAGCCTATAACTTTTTTTGGAATCAGGACAGTACAAACCAGCGTCCCTCCCAAATTCTTTTTGCCGCCACTTATACGCTGGAGGATCAAATCCTGATTCACCTTCCTTTTCAATGGTTTCTTTTGCAAGACAAAATATGGATCGAATCGGACTTAGGATTCTATCGCTATGTGTATCCGTATTTTGGCATTGGTAATGAGACGCAAATTGAGGATAAGGAGTTCTTCGAATCTACCTTTCCCCGAGCTCAGCTAGCTGCATTGTATGCCATCCGTAAGCATTTATATTCCGGACTATCGTACAAATTTGACAATTTCTTTATTACAGAAAGAGCTTCTAACGGCCTGTTAGCAGAGGAAAAGCCGACGGGCTTTGAGGGTGCTGTCATTTCGGAATTAGCTTTTCGCAGTGTGTGGGACTCCAGGGATCAAATTTATTATCCAACGAAAGGAAGTCTGGTTTCTCTGGATATTTTTGGCAGTGACCCAGCTCTGGCCAGCACTTATACTTATTCCGGCTTTTTTCTGGATGCTGCCAAGTACGTTTCGGTAGCAAAAGAGCATATTTTAGTGGGTCACCTACAATGGGGTATGCAGTGGGGAGAGGTACCGTTTTTTCAGCTTTTGGCTTTAGGTGGGCCCAAGTTCCATAGAGGATATATTTTGGGCCGACATAGGGATCGTCGGCTGGCTTTGTTTCAGGGAGCCTATCGCTTTCCCATCTACTGGAGGTTTAAAATGGAAGTGTTTGGGTCGTATGGAACCGTTAGTTCAGAAGATGCATTTCCCCTGCAAAACGGACATTGGAGTATGGGTGCCGGACTTCGTATTTTAGTTGACAAGGGCAATGGACTTCATCTCAGGGTGGATTATGCACGGGGAAGTGATCAAACCGGCTTGTACTTGACGGTTGGTGAAGCCTTTTAAATTCATGGCTTGTATGTTTTGTATTTTTACCCTAAGTCACCTACTATTCACCTTAAATATTTATTGAAAAGACGATGAGGTCCAGAGTCCCACTCAGTATAATTATTCCCTGCTTGAACGAAGAGGAGTTCATACAGCCCTGCTTATCTCATATATACAGTGCCTGGTCCCTTATTGATCCAGAAGTTATACTTGTTGATGGCGGCAGTCGGGACAGGACGGTGGACATAGCTCAAGAATTTCCGTGCGAGGTCATCCGCACAGAATATCGCAGCCGTGCCATTCAAATGAACATAGGAGCAAGAGAATCCAAAGGAGATATTTTATTCTTTTTGCATGCGGACGCGATAGTTCCCCCTGAGTTTGACAGTCTCATTTTAAAAAGTATTCAACGAACCAGGGGCTTTGGGCTGTTCGCTTATGATTTTTATCCCAATTCGAGCTTGCTGAGTCTAAACTCCTGGTTTACCCGAAAACGATGGGGATTTACGGGTGGTGGAGATCAAGGGCTGTTTTTGACTTCAGCCCTTTTTAAGGAAAGGGGTGGATATAATGAAGATTTATCTCTCATGGAAGACTTTGACTTATTTCAACGCCTAAAAAAACAGGGTGCGAAATGGGAGGTGATTCAACAACCCTTGCAGGTTTCGTCGCGTAAGTATCAAAACAATAGTTACCTCAAGGTACAATGCATTAATTTATGTGCCGTAATGGCCTTTCGCTTCCATGTCCCCACTTCAAAAATTCGAGCCTGGTACGAACGGCAGCTCACAAAAAAAGTCGGCTCGTAAAAACGAGCCGACTTCGGAAGCTAAATTCATTACAAATTCGCTTTATGACTTAAAGACCCAGACGTTGCCTGACAAGACTGGTCACATCTGTACTTTCATCTGCGTACAATATAGAACCTGCGCTTAGGTCAAAAATGTAGGTATAACCCTCTTCTTTCGCAATCTCTTCAATCACCATATTCACTTTGTCGAAAATGGGCTTGTAAAGTTCCTGTCGCTTTTGCATTACCTGACGCTGCATATCTTGTTCAAACTGCTGGAGCTCAAGTTGCTCAGCTTGTAATTTTTCAGCTTCTTCTTGCAATTTTTTGGGTGCAATCTCTCCTTGACGCTCTTTTCGCTCCAGGTCCTGTGCCTTTTGCTGCAATGTCTGAAGCTTCTGCTGACCTTGCTTTTGCAATTGCTTTTGCAATGTTTCCAGCTTAGCATCTGCCTGCTTCACCTCGGGCATCTCTGCCACCAGGGCATTTGAGTCCATGTATCCAAACTTCTGTCCCACCAAGGTGGTACTCAATAGGATGGATAGAGTAAAAAGAAAAATATTTCGCATCATGATTTTCAAATTTTGCGCTAAGGTAAAAAAATATAGAAAAGATGCCGCTGTTCCTACTTCAAGATTTTCTTAATGTCTTCGGTCTTATCCATAGCGTCGTTGATAAATATAATTCCTGAATTGGCGGAACGGTCCAAAATCAAGTCAAATCCCCGGGAGTCGGCGTAGGAGGAAATAGCCTTATAGACTTCATTCTGTATAGGCGCAACCAATTCTTGTCTTTTATTGAAAAGCTCGCCCTCCGGTCCAAATTTTTGTCTCTGAATATCGCGCACCTCCTTTTCTTTTGCCATGATTTCATCTTCGCGCTCCCGCTTCATCTCATCGCTAAGCAACACTTGTTCGGCCTGGTATTTATTGTACATACTTTTAACCTTATCCATTTCCTGAGCTATTTCTTGTCTCCACTGCTCCGCAATTTGGTCCAATTGATCCTGAGCTTTTTGGTAATCCGGCATACTAGTCAAAATTTCATCAATATCGACAACAGCGGTTCGCTGCGTCTGAGAGATTCCCGATTGACTCAGAATAAGGGAGAACAAGAATATAATTAGATATCTCATGCTTAAGTTTTTATGGGTCATTTGATGATATAATGTCAAAAATACCAAAATGATTGTATTACTCAGGAATTTAACGCGGTCTTAACGCAGAAAGGCAGAAATTAAAGCTGAAAGGCTTAAAAAAGGCGCTCTCCATCCTTGTGTAAGGGATAGAAGCGATAGTGGCGGGCCGGAGGGGCAAGCAGCCGTAGAGCGTGGCGGTGACCGAAAGGAAACCCTACTAAGCCGTACGGATGCTGCCCGGGCGGCCCGGCACTACAAGCGGATAGCCCGACCCTCAAGGTGACCGCCGGCAGGCGGCACCTTGAGGGATACACCCAAAAAATCAAAGACCTCAGAAGAATAAATGTTCTGTATATCTTTGGGATTGTAAACGACTTATATGCGCATCATATTCACGATCGCCCGAAGGTATTTATTTAGTCGGTCGACCACGCACCTCATCAACATCATCACGGGGCTGTCCATAGCGGGCCTGGCGACCGGTGCATGTGTATTAATTTTGGTGATGTCGGTTTTCAATGGGCTGGAAACGACGATTCTATCTTTTTTTAATGCCTTTAATCCCGATGTGAAAGTGGAGGTAAAGGAGGGCAAAACCTTTACGGTAACAAAAGAAACCTGGGCTGAACTAGAGGGCTTAGAATCGATAGCGGAAATCGCAAAAACGTTGGAAGAGGTGGTTCTTTTTGAACATGAGGAGCGCCGGGAGGTGGGCAAAATAAAAGGTGTAACGTCCAACTTTGCCAACTTAAATGAATTTGACTCGACAGTTATCGAGGGGGTCTATCAGCTGGATGGAGATAATCTCAAAACGGCCGTGGCGGGCATTCGGATAGGCTCTCAACTCGATCTCAATGTCCTGGATCCGCTCAGTCGGCTGCGCGTATATGCCTTAACGAGTCAGTCTACCCGGCGGACGTTTGGGTCGCCGTTTGAAAAATTGAGCCTTCGTCCTACGGGTTTGTTTTCTATCCAACAGGAGTATGACCGCGCATATATTTTTACGTCTCTTGAATCGGTTCAAGATTTGCTAAAGCAGGAAAACAGGTATAGCGCACTGGAAATCAAACTGGCAGAGGGTGTCTCGGAAAGTAGCTCTATTCATGCCATTCGAAAGATTATGGGAGATGATTTTTTAGTCTCCAATCGCTATGAGCAGGAAGAGGAGTTTTTACGGTTGATGCGATTAGAGAAATGGTTGGCATTTATCATGTTGAGTTTTGCCTCCCTTTTAGTTGCTTTCAATATGGTAGGTACTTTATGGTTAATTGTGCTGGACAAGAAAAGGGATCTGTCACTACTTCAGTGCATTGGCTTGACCTCTTCCGGTGTTTGGCGGATCATAATGACACTGGGGGGATATATCGCAGTTATGGGGTTTGCTTTCGGCACTTTGGCCGCTCTTGTCCTCTACCACCTTCAAAAAACCTATAGTCTGGTAGGTGTGCCGGACACTTTTGCTGTAAATGCCTATCCCGTAGAATTGCGGTTGGGTGACATCCTGCTGACGGCTGCGATTATTCTTCTGATTGGGCTGGTTGCGGCACTGCCAGCGGCCTATAGAGCCAAACGGATTCCCTCCTATTTGTTGGAAGAATAA
>Ga0209936_1000757_pt1 | contig 18681 bp, 13 predicted proteins | sample SalPonR1_A_D1_MG_FD_185694 | JGI IMG/M metagenome (GOLD analysis project Ga0209936, IMG submission 185694) | Salt pond soil microbial communities from South San Francisco under conditions of wetland restoration - Salt Pond MetaG R1_A_D1_MG... ... | reverse complement strand
ACCAACTATTTGAAGAATTAGTAATTTTTACGATAATCCAGTAATAATTATAGCCTCCTATGTAAATTGACGGGAAGTACCTGACTACAATTTACTATCCAGTTAAATTTTATCATATGATCCATATATAGTTGGTTTTATTGTAGAAATGGCATGCATATTTTGTGAATAGTTATTATATAGTACTTAATTTATAAAATTTGCTCCTTCTTCGGGTTCATATATAAAGGTTGCTTTTAATCATCATAAGCTTTATAAACATTTTCTGTTTTCAGTCTATGTTTTTTTTGATAGAGATATTTTATTCTTCTAAACCAGTAAAAATAACATTTCTAACTTTTTTAATGAATTGCAGTAGGCATTCACCACCAGGTGGATTTCACCGCACAAGGTGATCTCCCAGCAATTTTTATACGGAGAAACACCGATAGTTGGGGTCTACTTATCTATTTATGGTATAAAATTTATTTAATACCTCTTTTTAATTAAATTATTATACAATATTATTCACTACAAATTCAAAATATCCTTTATTTATCCAAAATGTCTCAAGAAAACCCCATGCAAATTTGTTGATTTCAGTGGTGATGAATTGAGACGGTTTTAACTGACAAAGCACAATCCCCTTCTATATTTCACAAGTTCTATATCATTAATATTAGAATTAACAGTATTACCATTACTATCTTTCATTCTGATCCAAGAGCCATAATTGAACACACTTTTAACTTCACAAACTTCACCTTCATATTTAACTAAATCTTCTGGTGCTAAAAGATATTTTTGCTTCCTAGCGCTTCTACTATAAGTTTTGCGGTTAGTTTGTAAAGAACGATTATTTCTACAATTAATAATTGCTTTAATAAGTTGACGCCTTTCTTAATCTTTTCCACCTGTAATTACGAAAGGATCATTATAATGAGTCTTCTCTAAGTTTTGTTCTATCCTTTTCTTTTTAGTTATATGTCCGAAAGTATATTTACAATCTAATTCATTAACTATTTTCCACCTAACTATATTCATAAAAGCTGTTGATTTTAGAGTTTCTTTAGCTTGTTTTTTGATTTCTGGATAACCAAATTCTTTAGCAGCTTGATCATCTTTTTCTTAGTTGCAATCGTGACAACTAATTGTTAAATTATCAACTCTATCAGAACCTCCTCTAGATTCAGCTACTATATGCTCTACCTCTAGAGGTAGATCTTCCTTACCACAATAAACACATTTACGATTAAACTTCTCTAATAAATAGTTATGCACGTGATATCCTTGCAATTTGCCTTGCTGATATTCAACACCACTAATCTCAGGATTTTGCATTTTTTGAGTATCAAACTGTGCAACCTCAATTATTACTTCGCTAATTACAGAAAAACCCACTTTTTTATACCCTGCATCTATACCTAAAGTTGCATTTTTTGGTATAATAATTTTCCTTTTTCCTATCTACAATTTTAATAGTAAAAGGTTCTCTTTGTACTACTTTGGCTCTATCTGAATTAGTAGGGTCTAAAGGTTTACCATTTTTGTCTTGAACATAAACTTTTTTTTAACTAACATTTTCTTTAAAACTATAAATTTTACGACATGTAAAGGTCATCTCTTAAAAATAGAGGTAAGTTTTCTTGGCTAATGTTGAGACAGACGTAGGTTGTAATGATATTGCATACAATCAGGATAACGATATGTTTTGTCCATCACAACTTCCAGAGCCTGGAACTAGGGTGGTATTCCGGGGTATATAATCAAACACTCAGCCTTGAACGTAGTTCTTTTGCCTTTACCTTCGAGAAGACATCACCAAAGCTAATCTCCTACCACCACGTTTGACTTTTTCAAGATATCCCTAAACCTTATTTGATTTAGGGGTGGTAGTTGACATTAATTAGCCATATATATGTCAATTAATTCAGTATTTATATTGAATTTGAATAGGAAGATTGCTTTTAATAAGTAAATTCATTTAGAAATATTCCTAGAATTAAATTATAAAAATATTTTGGGCTTAAAATATAATTAAAAGTAAAAAATTTCACATTTGCATAATAACAATTATAGCTTATTAAAATTTTAGTCCATCTTTTTAAGCTCAATCCAGTTTAAATTAAAGCCGCCTATTTTTGTATATATTCTAATTCTTTGTTTGCCTTTTTGTAAATAAAATTTATCTGAGCTAACTGTAGTCCAATTTTGCCAACCATCAGTTACAGGAACTGTAATTGCAGATAAAATTTTATCATTGTGATCTTTAATCTGTATTTCCCCTTCAATTACTGCAGCAAATCTACAAAATGCTTGATATGTTCCGTTATTTTTTACATCAACTGTATATTCCATCCAATCATGATCTCCAATATAACATAGGTTAACTCCTCCACCTATATCTTCTGTCTTTTCAGTTTCCACTCCTTTTTCCATTAATAGATAGTCTTCTGCTTCTATTTTACCTGGAACAGTATGATGATTGAAGGCTAAAGTTTTAAATTTTTTATTTTTTGATTTTGATACATTATCTGCATAATCAATAACCTCAATGTGAATGTCATACTTGGTTTCTGGCATCAAATTTTTAAGTATATAATTATTCTGTATTGTTTTTCCAACTAATTTATTATCTAAAAAAATTCTATATTCTTTTATTCCAAAGTCATCATTAGAATTATCCCATTGGATGCCTGCATTAATTGGATTTACATCTATTTTTAGATTACTTGGACTTGTTGGTGCGGAATTATCTCTTTTGTTTATATTTAGGCCATATACACGCACATAATCTATTTCCATAGTCTGAGGCCAGATACTATCATCTATTCCTTTTACGCCACCCCAGCCACCTCCAATAGCAATATTAAGGATTAGATGAAATGGTATATCGAAAGGCCATTCTCGCCATGTTTCCATTCTATTATCAAAAGTAAAATAGTGAATATTGTTTATAAAAAAATTAATTTCATTGGGATACCATTCAATACTGTAAGTATTAAATTTTTTGTGAACATCTTCAACATACATAGAACTACCTTTTTGGGTATTAATTGAATGATTAAAACTTTTGGTATGGACAGTACCATGAACTATTTCCATATCATATCCAACATGTTCCATTATATCAATTTCACCACTGCCGGGCCATTGTCCATATTCAAAATGAGTAGGTAGCATCCATATTGCAGGCCATGTTCCTCTACCTTGAGGAAGCTTTGCTCTAACTTCTATTCTTTTATACAACCAATCACCGTTATTTTTAGTTACTAATCTAGCTGACGTATATTTATTTCTTTCATAATTTTCTTTTCTTGCAGTAATATACAACTTCCCATCTTTAACCCATACATTTTCTTTTCTTTCTTTTGTATAGTACTGTTTTTCCCCATTTCCCCATCCATGGCCGCCTACGTCATAAGACCACTTTGCAGGATCAGGAAAACCTTGATAATCAAACTCATCCTGCCAAATTAAGCTTAACTTATCGTAGCTAGTAGCTGTATTATTTGTCTTTTCTTTACTTTCCTGTGCAAAAATATTAATATTTCCGATCAATAGTAATACAATCAAAATAATAATTAAATAATTTTTAATCTAAATCACTCCCTCTTTGATCAATAAAGTTTGAATTGATCTTTTTGGTGCTTTATTATATATACTTTGATTATTATAGATTAATTCAAAATATAATTTCTCTTCAGACTCATTTAAAATAATTGTTACAATTTCATTATTTGGATTTTTAAAAGTACTAACTTTTAATTTTCCGTTATTTATTTCTGAATTAATCCTAACTGCATCTTCTTGGATAAATTTACTGAAATGACCAATGTAATAATAAGAACTATTAAAAATTATTTTATCATTATTCGTGTCTGCAATTAACGGTGCATCACAATAATTGCCGACATGGTTAGGACCACCAAATTCGTTTAGAACTATATTCCAATCTATATATCCCCTTACCCAGTTATTTAGATCACCTATCATATTTCTAGCATATCTTTCTCCAGTTTTCCATGATCCTAAATGAACCCCTCCTTCCTGAGTACCTTCAGTAAATAATAAGTTTTTATCAGGAAATTTCTTATGTACTTCTCCTACATTTTGAAATTCTTCACTTACATACCAATGGATTCCTGTTCCCCAAATATATTGGGCTGCTTTTTTATCTGATAATATTTCTGTTGTTCTATTTATAATTTCGTCTCTATTATGATCCCATATAATTATTTTTATATCACCAAGATTATTTTTATGTAATGTTGGTCCTAAATAATTTTTTACAAAGTCCCTTTCTTCTTTTCCATTATAAATACAGGAATCCCAAGTTTGAACTGCTGCAGGCTCATTTTGTACTGTAACTCCCCAGATATCTATCTCTCTTTTCTTATATTCATTAATAAAATTAACATAATAATTAGCCCAGGATTGATAATACTTTTTTAATAATTTTCCACCATTATTCATATCATTATTTGTTTTCATCCAAGCAGGTGGACTCCAGGGGGAAGCTAATATTTTTATTGCTTCTCCCCTGATATCCTTGGCATGTTTTATTGTTGGTAAAACCCATTTTTCTTCTCTGGTTATATCAAAAGAAGTTAACTTATCATCATCTTTTTTTACATATGTATAGTTATCTAAAGAAAAATCACAACTATTAATTGCTACTCTTCCTAGATTGTATCCCAGACCATTTTCTTGATCAAAATATGCCTTAAGAACTTTAACTTTATTTTTAGTTGATAATTTATTTAAAGTATAACAAGCTGCTTCAGTAAAAGCCCCACCAAAACCAATGATAGATTGGTAAGTTTTACTTTCATCAATGAATAATCTGTTTTTAGATCTTTTGTTTATATTATTAGTGCTTATTTCACTTAATCTTTGATCTGAATTTTTTGCTGTGATATATTTTTTATAATTCAATATATTTTTCCTCCAAATTAATAAATATATTATAATATCTAATTTAAAATTATATCCATCTGACTTATCAAGCCATTTCTTATATCATGAGCTCTTTGAGCTTTGACCATAGAGCTTTTAATAAGATAAGTTTTTTTGTTATTATAAGTTAATTTAATTTTTTTGATTTTTACACATTCTTTACCAAAAGTATCTTTCATCTTTTCATTATGATAAACAACTAATATATTACCTAAAAATCTTATACTATAAGTGTTTTTTGGTAATATAACAGTTTTATTTTCATTTTCACTATTTTGAATCTTTACTTTAGATTTTTTCTTGGTAAAAAAGTCTGTTTTCAGTATCGGGTTTGGTTTAAAGATCAGTTTATCATCGAGATAATCAAATGGATTATTCCCAAAACTTATTCTAGTCCAGATATCAATAAATTCGGCAGTAGCACCACTTAACCTAGCGATATAACCTCTACCATGATTTGTAATATCTTCATTTAAGCTACTCAAAATAAAAGAACTGTTTTCAAAAATACTTCTTTTATATACTTTTGGATCTTGATTAAATATGACTATATTATTAAATGTTTCATAAAAAGTCTTATATAAACCACTTTTTAACAGTTCCAGCAGATATTTATATTCCATATGAAGCCAAACCGAACCATTTTCTAACCAACCTGGTGAAAATGCTTTAGCTCTTCCAATTTCAAAGCTTTCTTTATTTAAATTACCATTTACTCTAAACATCTTTAATTTGTTATCATATAGATCACTTTTTAAAATATTTTGATGTAATTTATTTGATTTATTTTTAGAATTTAATATTTTATGAGCTTTTACCTGGCCTTCTAGAAAGTTAGATAGTTGCTTTTTATTAAATGATTTCACTTCAACTAAAGTTTGACTCTGATCTGAAGATTTATTGATACTAACATAATCTTCAGCGTGATAAGAGTAAAACATATTATATAATCCATCTTCATTTTTTGAATTAGATATAGAATAATTAAGTTTTTTTATAATATTTTTATAAAAAATTATTAATTTATCCTTTGAAATGCCTTTTTTATTTCCTTTTAAGGAATAAAATATCTTTTCTCTATATTTTTCTTTTGCCCTATTGCTTTGATCCCAATATTTATAGTTATCTTTGTTTTCTAACCAATTAAGTATTAATCTATCTATCCTATTATAAAAATCATATACTTCTTCTAAAACCACAATTTCTTTAAGATTTAATTTTTTTACTATCTTCAATGTAAATCTAGTCCATTTTAAAAGCTCGGCTGTTTCACCAAAGGATGATCCAAATAAGCCTGGAAGACCATTCAAAGCATCATACCAACCAGGTTTATTAGCTTCCATCTCAATTCCTAATCCATAGGAATCTAAACTCGAAACCTTATTAAGTATAATAATAAACATTTTTACTAAAAGGTTACTTTTATATACTTGGTTATTTAACTTTTTATAATGTTTTTCGTGATCTCTATTTTTAATTAATTCTTTTTTCTTTTTGTCTTTTTTTAATGCATTATACTGTCTTGGACCCCTATCAGTGAGACAGTATTTTTCTTTGCGGGATAAAACCTTTATTTCGCTGTCATAATATTTGTACTCTTTTTTTGTAAATAAATCCTCAACTTTATCTGGATAAATTCTTAAGTAATTTTCTATTAAATCTAAATTATAAGTCCAGTGGTCTATCCAGTATCCTTCGCCAAAGTCTGATTTAAGAATAGCATTTGATTTATCAATAATTATATCAACTATCATATCTATTCTTTCAAGATTAATATCTAGTCTTCTTTTATTAGACATTAGGTATTCATACAATTCACCGATAGAGTAAGGTCTATTAATAATTTCAGAAAGTTTATTATCATTTAAATATATTTTATCACTTATTTTTTTTATATTTTTAATAATAAATTTCTGTCCATTAATTACTAAAGGATTAAAACCTTCTAAGTTAATTAAATTCAAAAAGGTTTTTATATTATGTCTTTTTATATTGGGATTAAAAAAGAGATCACTTCTTCTATTTTGATTTATATCCCTATAGTTGCCATTCCCCTGAGAAAAATATCTCGGTTCTAATGAAAAATCATTGTAATCTCTTTCAAGATCGCCATGTTTTCTTGAAAATATATGATATGGTTTTTTGTTTTTTTTACCAACAGTAACAGGGAATCCACCTCTTAAAATATTATCTAAAAAAGTTTGTTTAATATATCCGTCAAACCTCTTATTTCCACTTTTAGTAAAGCTAAAATTACTGTAATAATTATGTATATTTTCATTAATTTTTATCTTTTGATCAAAAAAATTATCATCTAATATTTTAGATTTTATAATATCTAACTTATCTTTATTATTTAGATTACCAAAAATAGAACAGGTACAAATTTTTTCGTTTTCATTTAAGGCTTTTTTATTAAATGACATCGCAGAGGGAAACTGATTTTCATTAATTTGTTTTGATAAATCATTAAATTCATTATTTATAAATCCATATGGTTTATTAAAACTTTTATCATTGCAAAAAACTATAAGGGGGTCTACTACTGGATTTAACAGTTCATTAGATTTTTTATCAATAGATATAAAGAAATTTCCTGTTTTAATTTGATCTACTTTTGCTTGATCGCTAGCTGAAGATTTAAGTCTATAAAAAGGAATTTTATTATTTAGATTATAAACCTTTATCCAGGCTGTAATAGTTTGAGAAATATTTTTTAATGCATTATGTTCAATTCCAAAAGGAATAATTCTAGGCATACCATCTAAAACTTGAACTTCTCTTTTTTTATGATCTAAGTTAGTTATTCCAACTCTTCTTATTAGACCTGCAAAATTCTCATTTGCTAAGGTGTGATAGATTATATTTGTTTTAATATTATTTTTTTTATTGACTTCAGTAATTTCTAATTTTCCAGGCGATATTACCATTTTCGAATTTACTTGATCATTAATTTCTCTAAAAGGTTCATATACATTATTATCTAATTTTATAAAGGTTCTAAAGCCATTTAAAGATACATTTGAATATGATTTGTTGGCAGGATAAAATTCCATTATTGAGTTATCTTTATCTTTTGTTCCAAAACTTGCAATAGCCTGACCCCTGTTTACATAAAATACCCACATTGGAATCCCTAATTTCCCAGCTATACCAGGTAAAAAACTAGAAAAAGTCGGCTTGTTCTGATAGTTTTTAATCACAAAACTATCTTTATCATTTATAAAGTATTCTTCTTTCATATATATTTCCTCCAAAATATTTAATATTGTTCCCATAAATTATCTGTATGTTTAATAATTATTTTCTGTTGTCCTTCGGTTAGTATTTTTTCAGGAGAATTTATTAAAGAAGTATCTTTATTTTCGACAATTAAAACAATCGCATCTTTACTAAGGGTATGAGAATGCCATACCGATTTTTTGACATTATATAGCTTTAATGGTTTCATATCTTGTGCATAAATATTTTTAATTTTATCTTTACCATCTGCTAAAAATAATATACATTTTCCTTTTAATAAAACAAAAACTTCATCAGTTTTATCATGTCTTTGAAACTTGTTGATATTTTCTGGTAGTAATTCCTCAATATAATTTAAAAAAGCAATTCTCCAAGTTTGATAATCTATAAGTGGTTTATAACCTTTATCTTTATATTCTTTTATCTTAAGTAATTTATCTATCTGTCCCATTTTTAGATAACTACCTTATTATAAATCACAAATCTGATCAATTTTTTCTAACTCAGATTTACTAAATTTTAAATATTCTAAAGTTTTAACATTCTCTTCTATTTGTTTGACCTTACTTGCTCCTACCAATACAGAGACAATATTTTTTTGTCTTAGAACCCAAGCTAAAGCCATCTGTGCTAAACTTTGGTTCCTTTGTTCGGCTAATTTATTCAACTTTTTAAGCTTTATAATTTTATTATTATTAATATCATTTTTGCTTAGAAATTGGCTACTACTGGCTATTCTTGAATCTTTCGGAATCCCCTCAATATATTTATCAGTTAAAAGTCCTTGGGCTAAGGGTGTAAAAGCTATTCCACCTATTTTATGTTTAGATAAAGTATCAAACAAATCATCCTTTTCAATCCACCGGTCAAAAATAGAGTATGACACTTGGTTTATTATAAATGGGGTTTTAAAGTCTTTTAAAATCTCAACAGCTTTTATTGTTTGTTTTGAATTGTAATTTGAAATACCAACATAAAGAGCTTTACCTCGTTTGACAATATGATTTAGTGTTTCCATTGTCTCTTCAAGTGGAGTATCCGGATCAAATCTATGATGATAAAAAATATCAACATAATCTAAATTTAAACTTTTAAGACTTTGATTCAAACTGGAAATTAAATATTTTCTAGAACCTCCATCTCCATAAGGACCTTCCCACATTCCATAACCTGCTTTTGTTGAAATTATCAATTGATCTCTATAGTTAGCTAAATCGGTCTTTAAAAGTTTGCCTAAAGTTTTTTCAGCTGATCCAGGAGGGATACCATAGTTGTTTGCCAGATCAAAGTGAGTAATCCCCAAATCAAAAGCACGTCTTATAATAGACCTAGATTTTTCAAAACTATCGCTTTGACCAAAATTGTGCCATAATCCCAAAGATATCGCTGGGAACTTCAAGCCACTATTTCCACAATAGTCATAAACCATATTTTTATATCTATTTTTATTTGGACAATAAGTCATTTTATACCTCACTTACTAATTTAATAAAACTTCAATAATATTTATATCTTTTGAGTTTAATTTAGATACTGTATTTCTTTTTAGAACAGCAGAACTGTTATTTCCAATAAAATCTACTTTCTTATTATTAATTTTAACCCTCACAATTGTGTAATCAGAAAAGGATTTTAAATTAGGATTACTGTAGATAATTTTTAATTTACGATCAGCAAAATTAGTCTTTATACTTGTTTTATTCTCTTTGTCAAATTGAGATTTGATTAATTTAGGATTTAACTTTAAATCACCTAATTCCCCTACAATACCATATACCTCTTCTATCATTGTCAAAAGCAGCCAACTTGCAGAGCCTGTTAAGTAATGGTATAAGCCTCTACCTCTAGAATCAATATATTCAGGTATACCGGGATAAATTTTGCTTACTTCAAACTTTTTACAGTGATTATAAAGGGAGTTTATTACTTCAAATCCATTTAGAGCAAAGTTTCTCCTATAAAGAGCATTACTATACATCATTGACATATGTGAAAACATTGCTCCATTTTCTTTTTCACCATATGCAAAACCAAATGCTCGTCCTAATTTTAGTTTAACTTCATTAAAGTTTGTATTAAGTCTATATCCACCTACTTTTTCATCCTTTAAATAATGATTGACAGAATTAATTATTTTATTAATTTGTTTATCTGTTGCAATATTACTCATAATACTAAAAACTTGTCCGGTTAAAGTCATTCTTACTCCAAGAGGATGATCTCCCTCTAAACTATTTCCATCGTTATCATAGTATGCATTATACCACTCATAACCATCTTTGTTTGTTACCCACTCATTTTCCCTTATATGATCTTTAATCGAACTACCCTTTCTTTTTAAATCTACAATTAAATTATTTATATCAACCTTTATTTTTTTACCAGAAACTTTTTTTTCACACGATTCAAAATAATTTTTTAATAATTTTTGTTTTTCTTTTGGTGAACTATAATCAATTTTTTTGTTTAAAGTATCTAATAATATGTTTATTTCTTTTGCCAACTCTATCTGATTAATATTTAATTTATTTTGAAGTTCTTTTAATAGCTCTGCTATCTCCAAAATGTTATTAGCATATAATCCTGTAAAGGCTACACTTTCGCCTCTATCTCTAGCCATATCAAGACCATCATTCCAGTCTCCAGACTCTAATTTAAAATTATTATTATCACCTACATTAAAAAAAATTGATAGATGTTGTATTAAAATATGCTCTAAAAGGGTTCCATAATATGTATTATTATTTTTATCGAGTAATATATTTTTATTATTGAAATTCCAGTTTTCATCAACTTTTTCTGATCTATTTAATTGATTATCTCTAAAGTAACTTTGCTTTTTTAATAGAAATTCTAAATCACCGCTTCTATTTATATATAATTTGGTAGTTAAAAATGGCCAAACACCATGGTCCATCCAAACTCTATTAATTCCATTTCTATCTGCTTTAAATTTTCCTGATTTTGGACCTATAATAGTTGCATTACTTCCATCGAATCTAACACCAGCAAAATTATTAAATAGAATATCTTTAACAGTTTTCGGATATATAAAAAGTAAAGCTAAAGCATCTTGCCATAAGTCTCTCCAGCCTCTGCCCCCTCTACCATAGTCATGATGAGGCAAAAAAGAATTACCATATAATTTTCTCAAGGTAGGCTGAATTGTTACCCATTTCATCCATTGGTCAAAGTCAAAATCACTTGAATTAAATTTCAAGTTATTAGTTATATTATTCCAATATTTTTTGTTTTCTTCTAAATGTTTTTGAAAGGAATCTATACTACAATATTTATCTCCAAAATTAGTACGGTCATCTTTATCTGAAACTACTATAGCGATTATAAATGATTTTATTTCATTTGGTTTTAGTTCAAATTCTTCAAACTTTAAAGCCCCAACTGCTTCATGTCCTTTAATTATTTCATTGGATTTACAATAATTATTATTATTATTGATTATTGATTTAGGCCAGGTTAATGACCCCCCTTCTCCAATAAAATCATCAAATACAGGGTAAAAGCCAATAGGTGATTTGTTTTTATCACCTCTTCCTAATACCATATAAGAAAGTTTATTTATTTTATGCCCTCTTTCATCAAAAGATAAAGTAGGAGTTAATATTATACCATCTTTTACAGTTTTTATAACATTCAATAAAGAAGTTACATGTCGATGATCTCTTAAATTATCGGCTGATCGTCCAAATAGTGGAATTGCTGATGTACCAACAATACTTTTTGTTTTATTACCTGTATTTGTAATAGTTATCTTCATCAATTCAACACAATCATTAGTTATCGGCACAAAATTTATAATTTCAGATTTGATCTTTATTTTTTTATTTTCCCTTATTATTTTATGAAAAAGCATCCCTGCTTCTAATTTTACATTTTCATTTTTGTTTTCATCAAATTTATATGTTTCTTGTTTAGAAGAATAACCAGTTGCTGACCATACTTTTTTATTATCTATTAATAACCAAAAATTTCTTGAAGATTTATTATTATGCAAATCAATTGCAGATAATGGTTCTGAAACAAATGAATTTTGTCCAGTATTAATATTTCCATGTAATGAGGGAGCAATAGATGACATCATTCCTGCTTCATTAACTAATGGGAAATAAAGATAGTTATTCAAAGTTGGATTTTCTAAAATAAACTCACCATTATTTCCAATAAACTCCCATCCTTTCTGCTGCATATTAATCCTCCTAATCTCTTTATATATTTATTCATTATTTTTTATATTGAATTATTTTTTATAACTTTTTTATACCAGTAGGCACTATCTTTTAGAAACCTCTTTTTAGTTTTATAATCAATATATATAAGTCCAAACCTTTTACTATATCCATATGCCCATTCGAAATTATCCATTAACGACCAAACATAGTATCTTTTTAAAGGTACACCATTTTGAAGGGCCTTATAAGCGCTTTTAAAATGACTATATAAATATTTGATTCTTTTACTATCATTAATTTTTTTGTTAATAATCTTATCATCAAAAGCTGCCCCATTTTCGGTAATAAATATAGGGATGTCAGTATAATTATGATTGATGTTTATTAGTAAATCATATAAACCATCAGGATATATCTCCCAATCCATTTCTGTATAATCATTTTCTTTTCTTTTGACAGTTTCAATTCCGTAAAATTTTAATTCAGGGTTGTATTTAACCAATGCTCTTGAATAATAATTAATTCCTAAAAAATCAATATCTTGATTTATAAGTTCTAAATCATTTTTCTTTTTATTAATTTTACCATATTTTTTTAAATATATATTTGATAATTTATCTGGATATTTACCTTTAAAAATAGGATCTAAAAACCATCCATTTATATATTCATCTAATAATTTTGCAGCCTGAACATCTTCTTTTTTGTCAGTGAATGAATAAGTTGGAGTCAAATTTAATGATATGCCAATATCGCCATCTAAATTTTTATTTCTAAACTTTTTTACAACCTCTCCATGAGAAACCAAGAGATTATGTGCTACCTGTAATGCAACTTTATGGTTTTTTATCCCTGGAGCATGGTCACCTCTAGAATTTCCGTGAAAAGCGACTACAAAGGGCTCATTAATAGTAATCCATGTCTTGACCTTATCACCTAACTCATCAAATATTAATTCTGCATAGTTTACAAAATATTTTACGATATCGCGATTACCCCATCCACCTTCATCTTGCAATTTTTGAGGTAAATCCCAATGATAAAAAGTTACTACTGGTTCTATATTTACCTTTAAAAGTTCATCTACTAAATTTTTATAAAATTTTAATCCTTTTTTATTAACTTCACCTCTTCCGTTTGGTAATACTCTTGGCCAGGATATTGAAAATCTATAAGAATTGATTCCCATTTTTTCCATTAGTTTTACATCTTCTTTATATCTATTATAATGATCACAGGCTTGATCACCAGTATCATTATTGTATATATTACCTTCTGAGTGCGTGAAAGTATCCCAGATTGACAGACCCTTTCCATCTTGATTATAAGCGCCTTCTATTTGGTAAGAAGAAGTTGCTGTTCCCCATCTAAAATCTTGTGGAAATTTATATTTTTCCATCTTGTACCTCCATTTATTTTAAATCAGTTTATAACATTTATCCCTTGGTTGCTCCTCTAGTTAATCCTGAGATAAAACGTTTAGAAGCCATAATAAAGACTATTACAATTGGTAATACTCCTAAAGCTGTTCCCATCATTGTTGCTCCCCACGGTGTTTCAAAATTACCATTTAATTTAGATAAAGCAACAGGGATTGTATACATTGTTTTATCTTGTAGTATTAATAATGGACCCATAAAATTATTCCACGATGATAAAAAAGTAAGAATACTTAATGTAGCAAGCCCAGGTTTACTCAATGGAACTGCAATTTTATAATATATCTCAAATTCACCTGCTCCATCTATTCGTGCTGCATCTATAATTTCATTCGGAATTTTTTCCATGAATTGTCTCATAAGAAAAATTCCAAATGCATTAGCAGCTCCAGGTATAATTAATGGTTTAAAACTATTGATCCATCCAAAAACCCGCATCATAATAAACCATGGAATAATGGATAATAGGGGTGGAATCATCATACTGGCTAGCATAAGGAAAAACAATTTTTCTTTATTTTTAAAGCTATACTTAGCAAACCCATAGCCACCTAATGAACAGAAAAACAGTACTAATAAAGTAGCTAATGTAGAAACAATTATAGAGTTTAATATGTTTTTAAAAAATGGTAGTTTGTCTAACAATATATTTAGATTAATAATAGCTGAATTTCCAAACCATAAAGGTGGTGGATAACAGAAAATTTCAGATCTACATCTTGTAGCTAATACCATCATATAATAGAATGGAAAAAATGTTATTACTACCCCTGCAATTAATATCAGATATAGTATTGTTTTATTTGTTATTTTTTTTAATTTTTTATAATCAGGAAGATTGTTTTGCTTGTTATTTTCTCTACTCATATTGTACCCCCTAACGTTCCTGGAATATTTTTCTATTAATTAATGATAACGCAATAATAAATAAACAAAGTATATATGCCATTGCACTACCTACTCCGAACATATTCCAATTAAAACCAGTGCGATATAGATATAATGCAGTAGTAAGTCCTGCTCTCCCAACACCACCAGTTCCACCGGTCAAAATATATGGTTGCTGAAATAACTGCAAGTTACCTATAATTGAGAGTGTAACTCCAAAAAATATTACAGGTCTTAACATTGGTAAAGTAATTTTGAAAAATACTTGTTTCATATTTGCTCCATCTACTTCAGCTGCTTCATATAAATTTTCAGGAATATTTTGTAATCCTGCATAATAAATAATCATGTTCCAACCTGTAAACTGCCAGGTAACCATTAATGCAATTGAAGGCTTGATCCAGGCTTCTTCCCCCAACCACCTTATAGGTGGATTTATATTTATAAAATCAAAAAGTGTTCCTATTAAAGGTAAATTGTCCAAGTGTTTTAATATGGTATTTAAAATTCCAAAATGTTCTCCATAAAGCATACTAAAAATCATCGCAACAGCAACTGCAGAAGTTATGTAAGGTAAAAAATATGAAGATCTAAAAAGATCTTTAAATTTTACCATTTTAGAATTTAAAACAAAAGCTAAAAATAATGCAATAACATGTTGGGGAATAGTAGTTAATACAAATATTACTATACTATTCCAAATTGACTGCCAAAACCAGGGATCTGTTAAAACAAATATATAATTTTCAATACCAACGAATTCTTGTGGTCCTATACCATCCCATATCTGAAAACTCAAGAAAAACGAGTATAAGATTGGAAAGGCACCAAATATAAAAAACAGAATAAAAAAAGGAGATATAAATATATATGGTGCTAATTTTTTACTTATTCTCATTATTATTAAACCTCCTTTGTAAAAATAGGGGTGGGATAACCACCCCTATTTAGTATACATTATAATAGTTTATCTTCTTGCCCTTCTTTCAATCTGCTGTTTAGCATCTTTTAGAGCTTTTATTATATCTACATCTTTATTTAATACATCTGTTAAAGCTGCAGATACTATTTCTTCTGCGATAACATCATGTTTATTTGTTACAACAGTAGGAATCTGTTTGGCAGTTTCTAACCAAAGTAGACGTGCCTTTTGACCAGCAAAAAATTCCATTTCTTGATCAAAGATAGGATCTTCAAATGCAGGTTTCCAGGAAGGGAAGATATTTGAAGCTTTAAATTGAGCAATCTGAGTATCTTTTCTTGTAGCTGCAAATTTAATGAATTTCCAAGCTTCTTCTTTGTTTTTTGCATCTTCAGGAATAGCTAAAAATGATCCTCCCCAGTTTACATACATATCATCAGGTAAATTAGCTACACCCCATTTTCCAGAAGTATCTGGTGCAATCCAGTTTCTAATGTGGCCACCCAACCAGGCACCAGAAGGTTGCATTATAACGGTACCATCTTTAAATGTAGAATACCATTCATTAGTCCAGGCACCAATTTTTGCATCTAGACCTTTATCACGAACTATTTTGGCAGCTTTAAATGCCTTAATAAATCTTGGTGAATCTACTATACAGTCACCATCTTCATCAAAATATAGTTCATCTCCACTCTTTGCAATCATAAAAAATATGTCGGCAGCGTCAGCCAATAACCAACGATCATTAACTCCGTCTCCATCTAAATCTTCAGCAAATTTAGATCCAGCAGCAATCCAATCATCTATAGTTTTCATATCATCAATATCAAAACCTAGTTCTGATAAGATATCTCTTCTATAATAAATAGTTCCGGGTGCTATATCAGTAGGAAAAGCAATCAATCTATCATCATCAGTAGTTCCTTGAGACCATTTGTATTCAACTATGTTTTCTTTGAATTGTTCTGCATTATATGGTTCTTCTAAAAGGTTAACAAAACCTCCTTTTGCAACAAAATTAGCTATATAACCAATTTCAATGGTAGTTGCATCTGGAACATTTCCACCTGCAGCAATCTGTGTAAGTAAAGCATTATGATGGTCATCAAAACCGTTTACTACTAATTCGACTTCTATATCAGGGTATTCAGCATAGAAATCATCCAGTATTGCTTCAAATCCAGAATCCTGATCTGGGAAACAAGCCACTTTAATTTTAGTTTTTGCAGCAATTGCAAAACTAAATAAAGAAACGATTAATAAAGTTACTACGGTAATAGTAATTAATTTTTTCATTTTTTTCCTCCTTATTTTTTTTGTAACTATTCAAAAGTAATTCAAACACATTAATTATAGGTTTATACTTTCACCTCCCTGTTAGGTGTAAAAAAGTTCGAAATAATGTAACCGGTTACGAATATCATTAAAAAATATATTTTCATTTGTTATTAATATTATTATATTCTCTTTTTATAAAGATATGAATTTTAGATTTTAGAACAAGATTCTCTTTTGATTAATTTAACTGGTAGTTTTATTGGATCAACATTTTGTTTTTTTTCTTCTATCATTTTGATAAGAAGTTTTGAAACAGAACTACCCATCTTCTCTTTATTCTGAGCTATAGTTGTTAATGGAGGTTTAACATATCTACTTGCCTCAATATCATCAAAACCAATAATTGAAAAATCATCTGTAATTTTTAAACTTGAATCTTCTATAGCTTTCATTGCTCCAATAGCCATTCCATCACTTTGACAAAAGATCGCGGTTGGATATGACCTCAACTTTAACATATTTTTTATAGCTTTATAGCCACCCTCTTCTGAATATTTTCCATCAAAAACCCAATCTTTGTTAAAAGATAAATTTAATTCTGTTAAGGCTTGCTTATATCCTTTTAATCTATCCTGACTAGTTTTGCTTGTATCAATTCCCATTAGCATTCCTATTTTTCTATGCCCAAGGTCATAAAGGTAATTAATTGCTTTTTTAGAACCCTCTATATTATCTGATATGACATAAGATGAATAATTACCAGATATATCAACATCAACAAAAACTGAAGGGATATTTGAATTTAGTAGTTTCTTTATATTTGGATCATTTTTTAAAACTCCCATAAGTGCAACTCCATCTACATTGCGGTCTTTACATTTTTCTACATAACTAAACTTTTCACCCCAGTGTCTGTTTGTAAAATACACAATGTCATAGCCTTTATTTCCAAGAGATTTTTCCATTCCATAAATTACTTCGCGGAAAAAAGGGTGATGCAAACCACTGTTAAAATGATCAGTAAAAAATATTCCAATGGAATTAGATTTATTTGTTGATAAACTTCTTGCAACAGAATTTGGTCTATAATTTTTTTCTTGTATAATTTTTTTAATTTTTTTTCTTGTTTTATCACTAACATCAGGATAGTTATTTATTACTCTGGATACTGTAGTAGTAGATACATTAGCAATTTGGGCGATGTCTTTAATAGTGGTCATATAAATCTCTCCTATGTAAATTAAAATAAAAAGTCTAAAATAAAATCGAAACCGGTTACAATATATATATTATAGATAGATTTAAGAATTCCTTCAAATTAATTGAATATTTTAAAAATATTTTTTTATTTGTTTAACACAGAAAATAAACCTTAATTAGAATTCCTAACTAAGGTTTAAAACTTTTTTAAAATTAGTAAATCATATTTGGGTTCAAAAAAATAATTTCAAAGTAAAAGTTATGATATGATGTTTTATAATAAAAAGGATCTTCTCCATTTCGGGCACCTCCTGATTATATATTATATACCTTAACTCAGTGTCCGGCAAATAGGGGGAGAGTCAGTGGCCATCTTTTCGAAAAAACCGAAATGATATACGGTTTTATCCGGGACCACAGTGATGAATTTCCTGTGATAAAGATGTGCCAGGCACTTGAAGTCTCCCGGTCAGGATATTATGGCTGGTTAAATAGAAAACCCAGTCAAAGGCAGCTTGAAAATGAAAAATTAAAGCTTAAAATAGCCGAAATATACTGGCAACATAAGGGACGATATGGC
>Ga0209936_1000756_pt1 | contig 18701 bp, 15 predicted proteins | sample SalPonR1_A_D1_MG_FD_185694 | JGI IMG/M metagenome (GOLD analysis project Ga0209936, IMG submission 185694) | Salt pond soil microbial communities from South San Francisco under conditions of wetland restoration - Salt Pond MetaG R1_A_D1_MG... ... | reverse complement strand
TGGTTTAGACCTAAAGTTTTTAATTTTATTAAAGAAAAGGGAAATATCGCTAAAAAAGAAATGTACCGTACTTTTAATATGGGAATTGGAATGGTTTTAGTTGTTGATCCTGAAATAGGTGAAAAGGTATTAAATAAAGCAGTTAAATTGGGAGAAAAAGCTTATTTAATGGGAAAAGTAAAGCATAAAAATAATTTTGATAAAAAAGATAAATATTTTATAAATGAAAATCAAATAAAAATATGTTAAATTTAATTTGAGGTGAAAATGTTGTTAAAGATAGGAGTACTTGTTTCAGGTAGGGGGAGTAATCTTCAATCAATTATAGATAATATTGAAAAAGGAGACCTTAATTGCAAATTGGAGATAGTAATCAGTGATAATAAAGATGCTAAAGCTCTTGGTCGAGCAGAAAAACATAAAATAAAAAGAAAATTTATTGACCCGGCAGAATTTACAACTAAGAAAAAATATGAAGATAAAATGATTGAATCTTTGGGGAATAAAGGTGTTGAATTAGTCGTAATGGCTGGATTTATGAGGATATTAAGCCCTTATTTTATTAATCATTTTGAAAATAGAATTATGAATATTCATCCTTCACTTTTACCCGCTTTTCCAGGATTGGATGCTCAAAAACAGGCTCTGGATTATGGAGTCAAAATTTCAGGTTGTACGGTTCATTTTGCCAGTGAAAAGATGGATGATGGTCCGATAATTCTCCAGAGAGCAGTTGAGGTAAAAGAGGATGACACTGAAGAGAAGTTGGCCCTGAGGATTTTAAAAGAAGAACATAAAATTTTACCTGAAGCTATCAAATTATATGAAGAAGGTAAACTTGAAGTAAAAAATAATAAAGTATATATTAATAAGTAAGAAATTTAAATAGTAAATGAGCTGTCATAAGGAGGTAATTATTTAATGGCCAAAGTTGAAAGAGCTTTACTGAGTGTTTCTAATAAAAAAGGAATTGTCAATCTGGCAGAAAAATTATATAAATCTAATATTGAGATAATTTCTACCGGGGGTACTGCTCAAAAAATAAAGGAAGCAGGAATTCCAGTTACATCAGTTACAGATTTAACAAATTTTCCGGAAATGATGGAGGGAAGAGTAAAGACTTTACATCCTGCAATTCATGGTGGATTATTGGCTTTAAGAGACAAAAAAGAACATATGAGAGAATTAAATGAATTAGATATAGAGACTATTGATTTAGTTATCTGTAATTTGTATCCATTTGCTGAGACAGTAAAAAATGATGTTTCTCTGGAAAAGGCAGTGGAAAATATTGATATTGGTGGCCCAACTATGATACGTTCAGCTGCCAAAAATTTTAAAGATGTAACAGTAGTAGTTGATCCGGAAGATTATAAAAAAGTAATCGATAATTTATATAAAAACAAAGGTGAAATTTCTTATCAAATGCGACTTGAATTTGCTTATAAAGCATTTCATCACACCTATCAATATGACCAAAAGATTCAGGAATATTTTGCTGAACTAAAAGAAAAAGATTCTGAAAAGAAATTTCCAGATAAATTGAACTTAAATTATGAAAAAAAAGAAGATTTACGATATGGAGAAAACCCACATCAAAAAGCAGCTTTTTACAAAGATCAAGATTTAGTAGAACCTTCTATAACCTCAGCTGAAAAACTTCATGGTAAAGATCTTTCATTTAATAATATTAATGATACCAATGGAGCTTTTGAGTTAATTAAAGAATTTAATGATAAACCTGCTGCTGCAGTTATAAAACATGCTAACCCCTGTGGAATGGCAGTTTCAGATGATCTTAAAACAGCCTATAAAAAGGCTCATGCTGGTGACCCCTTATCTGCTTTTGGTAGTATAGTAGCTTTAAATAGAAAGGTGGACCAAAATACTGCTCGGGAAATTAGTGGAGAAGATAAATTTGTAGAAGTTGTAATTGCTCCTGATTATGAGAAAAAAGCTTTAGAAATTCTTAAAAAAAGATGGAAAAATATTCGGATATTAAAAACAGATGATATTTATATTAATAAAGAAAATCCAGGTTATGATATGAAAAAAGTAACTGGTGGCTTATTGGTTCAGGAAAGAGATTTAGAAAGTCTTAATAGTGAAAATGAACTAAAAATAGTAACTGAAAAATCACCTACTAAAAATCAAATAAAAGATTTATTATTTAGCTGGAAAGTTGTAAAACATGTAAAATCAAATGCAATAGTTATGGCTAAAGATGAAATGATTGTTGGTGTTGGAGCGGGCCAGATGAGCAGAGTTGATGCTATGATTATAGCTGGAAGAAAAGCAGATGAAAGACAGAAGCAAGGAGTAGTTGCCTCAGATGCATTTTTCCCATTTGCAGATGCTATTGAAGAGGCTCATGAAAAAGGAATAAAAGCAATTATTCAGCCTGGTGGTTCAATTCGTGATGAAGAAGTGATTGAGAAAGCCAATGAATTGGGAATTGCTATGGTTTTTACAGGGAAGAGACATTTTAGACATTAGAAAAACCAAACTCCCCTTTAGTAATAAATCAAGAAATTACTAAGGGGAGTGATATTTGTTATTGGTTTATTTTATTTATCTCATATCTTTTCTCAAAATAAAGTTTTTAAGAATTACAACTAGAATTATATAACATAAAATAAGTGAAGGAATCATAAATGATCCATTATACACTATTGAATAAGCCCAGACATTTTGTCCTTCTGGAGCATAACTTCCAAAGAAAATAACTCCTGATAGGACATGAATAACAAATCTGGCAAATCCGGCAATTAGAAGTGCAAAAAATACTTTTGTATAATTGATATCATTTCCATTGTTTTCTCTAATTGAAAAGAATCCTGCTATACCAAGCATCATATAGGGTAATGGATAATCCATTAGCATTTGAACTGGATGAATAACGTATGGATTAACTACTAATTGAATAAATCCGTATACAACACCTGCCATTAAACCTGGTTTACCTCCCCACCTTAAGGCTATTAATAAAACCGGTAGCATTTCTAAACTTACTGAACCAGCCTGTGGCATTTTGAATAAAGGTAAAAAATTCAAAACTGTAGAAATTGCTACTGCCACTCCTATTTCTGCAATTAATCTTACTGGAATATTGTTACTATTATTACTCATAAAAAAATCCCCTCCTTGTAGATTTGGACGGGGAACAACTGGAGAAGATAAAAATTGCATATTTTCCCTTCGCCTGCATTAACAGGATCAGGTAATATGGGTCGATGACTTTCATCCTCTCAGCCCCAGTTGAGGCTCCCCGAATATAAATTTAACTTTTAAGTTTTTCTAATTTATTTATTCTATGTTAAATAGTTAATTCCTTTATTTTTACAGAAAAAATAAAAAACAGGTGATTTTTACCTAAATTCTTGACAGTTGGGCCTAACTATGTTAATATTATATCTGGCTTTGGAAATAGTAATATTGTAAATATGCGAAAGTGGCGGAATTGGCAGACGCGCTAGATTTAGGATCTAGTGGGTATTCCCCGTGTGGGTTCGAGTCCCACCTTTCGCACCATTTTTTGTAAATACCCCCGATACTGGCTTCTGGCCAAATCGGGGATTATTAACATATATAGTAATAAATTACTAATAATAGTTAAGTTTTTTACATATTTTAATAAAATAATATTATATAATTTAGAAAATAGTATTGTAATATTTGCCATTCTAGATTATAATAATATTAATAAGGGAAAAAATTAGTATTTTATATATGCTTATTTTTTTATTAGGTAAATAAGTATATAATTAAGTTATAAAAAATCATTTTTAGGTAGTTATTTTAAGGAGGAGTAAATAATGGAAGTTGTAAAAAAAGATTTGGAAGACAATAAGGTAGAATTAAAGGTTGAAATCGAACCTGAAAGAGTTAATGATGCACTTGAACAGGCATATAAAAAAGTAGTAAAAGATGTTGAAATTCCTGGTTTCAGAAAGGGTAAAGTGCCTCGTAAGATTTTGGAAGCTCAGTATGGAAAAGAAATTCTTCACAAAGATGCTTTAGATATTCTGATTCCAGAAGGATATAGAGATGCTGTTGAAGAAGCGGATATAGAACCAATAGATCAACCTGAAATTGACGATTATTATATTGCTGAAGATGAACCTGCAACTTTTTCAGCTACAGTAGAAGTTAAACCAAAAGTAGAGCTTGGTGAATATACTGGACTTGGTGTTGAAAAAGAAGAAGTTGAAGTAACTGATGAAGATATCGAAGAAAGAATTGAACATACAAGAGATCAGCATAGTCAATTGCAAAGTGTAGACCGTGATACTGTAGAAGATGGAGATTTTGCTATTATAGATTTTGAAGGTAAAATAGATGGTGAACCTTTTGAAGGTGGTAGTGGTGAAGAATATAGTCTTGAAATTGGTTCTAATACATTTATTCCTGGTTTTGAAGAAAAATTAATTGGAGCAAAAGTTGGGGAAAAGACAGATGTAGAAGTAACATTCCCTGAAGATTATAATGCAGAAGATTTAGCAGGTGAAGATGCCATTTTTACTGTTGAAGTAAAGGAGATTAAAGAAAAGCAAAAACCAGAACTAGATGATGATTTTGCAAAAGAAGCAAGTGATTTTGAGACAATGGAAGAATGGCGAGAAAGTATAAGAGAAGAAATCAAAGAACAAAAAGAACAACAAACTGAACAGGAATATGAAAATGAATTATTAGATAAAATCAGTGAAAACTGTGAAACAAATATACCTGATAAGATGGTTGATGATGAATTAGATAAAATGTTCCAGAACTTAAGTCAAAGCATTTCCGGTCAGGGACTTGAAGTTGATGAATATTTAAATTATATGGGAATGGATGAAGAAAGCTGGAGAGAAGATAATAGAGAAACAGCTGCTAAAAGAGTTAAAAACAATTTAATACTTGAAGCAATAGCTGAAGAAGAAGAAATTGAAGTAAAAGATGAAAAAGTTGATGAAGAAATTGAAAAAATTGCAGAAGAAAATGATCAGGATTTAGAACAAATAAAAGCACTTATGCAAATGCAGGGACAAATGGATGGGCTAAAAGAAAGTCTTACTATGGAAAAAACATTAGATTTTTTAAAGGAAAACAACTAATTTATTAATAGATAAAGATAATTAAAGGAGGAGATATAATGAGCGGTTTGGTTCCAATGGTCGTAGAACAGACAAATCGTGGTGAGCGTTCCTATGATATTTATTCCAGACTTTTAAAAGATAGAATTGTATTTTTAGGTACTCAGGTAACAGATCAAATGGCAAATTTGGTTATAGCTCAACTTCTATTTTTAGAAGCTGATGATCCAGATAAAGACATTTATTTATATATAAACAGTCCAGGTGGTTCTGTAACTGCTGCTCTGGCAATGTATGATACTATTCAGTATATAAAACCTGATGTAGTAACTATAGGAATGGGACAGGCTGCAAGTGCTGGTGCTTTACTACTTGCTTCCGGTGCTAAAGGTAAGCGTTATGGTTTGCCTTATTCTAGAGTAATGATTCATCAGCCTGCTGGTGGAGTTCAGGGTAAAGCAACTGAGGCTGAAGTTCACATTAAAGAATTAATGAGAATTAGAGAAACTTTAAATGAAATCTTAAGCAAACATACAGGACAGTCTCAAGAAAAGATTGCTGCTGATGTGGAAAAAGATTATTTTATGACTGCTGAACAGGCTGTTGACTATGGTATTATTGATGAAGTGATTTCGAGAAATGATCTTCAGAAGAAAAAAGCTGAAAAGAAAAAAGAAGATAAGGAGTAACTCTCTCTAAGAGGTGATATAATGTTCAAGTTTGGCGATGAAAAAGGACAATTGAAATGTTCATTTTGTGGTAAATCACAGGACCAGGTAAAAAAATTAGTAGCTGGACCTGGGGTATACATTTGTGATGAGTGTATAGAATTATGTAATGAAATTATAGAAGAAGAATTAAATGATGACTTAGAATTTACCTTACAAAGTATTCCAAAACCAAAAGAGATAAAAGATATACTAGACCAATATGTTATTGGACAGGAAAGAGCTAAAAAGACTTTATCTGTAGCAGTTTATAATCATTATAAACGTGTAAATTCTGATATGAAAATTGATGATGTTGAACTACAAAAAAGTAATATCATGTTAGTTGGACCTACTGGTTGTGGTAAAACATTAATGGCTCAAACCTTAGCTAGAATACTTGATGTTCCTTTTGCTATAACAGATGCTACTTCTCTTACAGAAGCTGGTTATGTAGGTGAAGATGTAGAAAATATTCTTTTAAAATTAATACAGGCAGCTGATTATGATGTTGAAAAAGCTGAAAAAGGTATAATATATATTGATGAGATTGATAAAATTGCTAGAAAATCAGAAAATCCATCAATTACTCGTGATGTATCTGGAGAAGGTGTACAACAGGCTCTTCTAAAAATACTTGAAGGAACTGTTGCCAGTGTACCACCTCAGGGTGGAAGAAAACATCCTCATCAGGAGTTTATACAAATTGATACTACTAATATTTTATTTATAGCTGGTGGAGCATATGATGGACTTGATAAAGTAATTAAAAATAGAATTGATAGTAAAGTAATGGGCTTTGGTGCTGATATTCAAACTAAAGAAGAAAGTGCAAATATAGGAGATACTTTAAAACATATTCTTCCACAGGACCTATTACACTATGGTCTTATTCCTGAGTTTATAGGAAGAATGCCTGTAATTGCTACTTTAGATCAGCTTGAAGTTGAAGATTTAGTTGAAATTCTTACTGAACCTAGAAATGCTCTTGTAAAACAATATGAGAAGTTCTTTGAAATGGATGATGTCGAGCTAGAATTTACTCATGAAGCTCTAAAAGCTATTTCAGAAAAAGCATTATCTAGAGGTACAGGTGCTCGTGGACTTAGAGCAGTTGTTGAAGAATCAATACTAGATATAATGTATGATCTTCCTTCAGATAGTGATATTACTAAATGTGTTATTACTGAAGAAGTAATAAAAGATGGGAAAGATCCAGATTTAATTAGAATAAATGAACAAGAAGAATCTGCTTAGATTGAAATAATTTTGATGGAGGAATGGTAGGGTAATAGCACCTCACTTATGAGGTGTTATTATCCCTTTTCTTTATTATGAAGGATTAAAATTAGTTACCAAGAATTATTTATTTAGAGAGGTGTTTAATATGCCAAAAGACATAGATTTTGAAGATATTGAAATAAAAGAAGAACAGGATATAGATTTGGATGATGAACTTGAATTGCCATTACTGGCATCAAGAGGAATAGTAGTATTTCCTAATATGGTAATACCACTTTTAGTTGGTAGAGATAAATCAATTGAAGCAATAGAAGAAGCTATGATGAGAGATAAGAAAATATTTATTGCTTCTCAAAAGAAAGAAGAGATTGAAGACCCTGATGAAGATGATATTTATAGGGTTGGTACTATTGCTGAAGTAAAACAATTAATAAAACTTCCTAATGGGATGATTAAAGTTATAGTAGAAGGTCTAAAAAGGGCTGAAATACTTGAATATTTAAGTAAAGAAGAATATTTTTCTGTTCATGCAAATGTATTTAATGATCTGGAAAAAGAAGTTGATAATGAATTAAAAGCTTTGATGAGAACAGTAGTAAATGATTTTCAGGAATATATTAAATATAATAAAAATTTACCTGCTGAAATAATGATGACAGTAACAAATATAGAAAAAGCTGGTAGACTTGCAGATATTATATCTTCCCATATGGAACTTAAGTTTAAGCAGGAACAAAAATTATTGGAATCAATAGATGTAGAAGAAAGATTGGAAAAATTACTGGAAATTTTAAAAGATGAAATAGAAATTTTACAGATTGAACAGCAATTAAATAAAAAAGTAAGAAAACAGGTTGAAAAAACCCAGAAAGAGTATTATTTAAAGGAAAAAATGAAAGCAATAAAAAATGAACTTGGTGATGGAGAAGAAAATAGTGAAATAAAAAAATATAAGGAAAAAATGGAAGAAATTAATCTTCCAGAAGTTGTAGAAGAAAAATTAAGTGAAGAAATCGAAAAATTAGCGAAAACTCCTAATATGTCACCAGAAGCTACAGTTATTAGAAATTATCTTGATTGTGTTTTAGATTTACCCTGGGATCAGGAAAAAGATGATAAAATTGATCTTAGTGAAGCAGAAGATATTTTAAATGAAGACCACTATGGCCTGGAAGATGTAAAAGAAAGAATACTGGAATTTTTAGCTGTTAAAAAAATAGCAAGTAAGAAAAAAAGTCCTATTTTATGTCTGGTAGGTGCTCCGGGAGTAGGTAAAACTTCATTAGGTAAATCTGTAGCTAGAGCCCTAAATAGAGATTTTGTTAGATTATCTTTAGGTGGAGTTAGAGATGAAGCCGAGATAAAAGGGCATAGAAGAACCTATATTGGATCCAGACCGGGTAGAATTATTAATGCAATGAGAGATGCCGGTAGTAAAAATCCAGTATTTTTACTTGATGAAGTTGATAAAATGTCTGCTGATTTTAGAGGAGATCCAGCTTCTGCACTTCTTGAAGTATTGGACCCTGAACAAAATACTGATTTTTCTGATCATTATCTAGAATTACCTTTTGATCTATCTCAGGTTTTATTTATTACAACTGCAAATGTAACCCAGACTATTCCTGCACCACTACTGGATAGAATGGAACTAATTCAGCTTCCTGGCTACACAGAACACGAAAAAACTAAAATAGCTCAAAATTATCTAATTCCTAGAATTATTGATGAACATGGACTTTCTGAAGACCAAATAAATATTTCTGAAAATGCAGTAGCAAAAATAATTCAAAATTATACCAGAGAAGCAGGAGTTAGAGATCTGGAAAGAAAAATTTCTGCTATTACGCGAAAGGTAAGTAAAGAAATTATCGAAGGAAGAGATAAAACTGCTCGTATCTCAACCAGAAGTTTAGAGAAATATTTAGGAGTTCCTAAATACAAAAACAAGGAAAGTGAAAAAGAAAATAGAATTGGGGTTGCTACTGGTATGGCCTATAATCAGGCCGGTGGCGATATTTTAGATATAGAGGTTGCTGTTTTACCTGGTAAAGGTGAATTAACTTTAACAGGTTCTTTAGGAGATGTAATGCAGGAATCTGCTAGAGCGGCTTTAAGTTATATTCGATCAAAAAATAAGGAACTTAATTTACCTGATGATTTTCATAAAGAAAATGATATACACATTCATGTTCCTCAAGGAGCAGTTCCTAAAGATGGTCCTTCAGCAGGAATAACTATTGCTCTGGCTGTTGCTTCAGCTTTAACTGAAAGACCGATAAGAGGAGATTATGCAATGACAGGTGAAATTAGTTTAAGAGGTAGAGTTTTAGCTGTAGGTGGAATAAAAACAAAAATTCTAGCTGCCAGAAGAGCTGGTATAACTAATATAATTTTACCTGAAAAAAACGAAAAAAATCTAAAAGAAATACCTGATAGAGTAAAAAAGGATATTAATATTGAATTTGTAGATCATATGGATGATGTTTTAGAATTGATTCTTCTGGAGGGCAGTAAAGATGAAAATTAATAATCCAGAATTTGTAATTAGTGCTTATGGATATGAAGATTATCCTGACCATAATAAAGCAGAGATAGCATTTGCCGGCAGATCTAATGTCGGCAAATCATCTCTTATTAATATGTTAGTAAGAAGGAATAAGTTAGCAAGAACCAGTTCAACACCTGGAAGAACACAAAGTATCAATTTTTATAATATTGATAGAAAATTTTATTTTGTTGATTTACCAGGTTATGGTTTTGCAAAAGTTCCTAAAAACGTAAAAGATGAATGGGGAGAATTAATAAATGATTATTTATATCACCGTGATAATTTAGAAGGGATTGTAATGATTGTTGATTCTCGTCATAAACCTACATCTGATGATAAACAAATGCTTAAATGGATTCGATCTTTTGATATTCCATTTATAATTGCTGCTACAAAAGCTGATAAATTGACTAATAATAAAAAGAAAAAACAGGAAAAATTAATTAAAAATGAATTAAATTTATCTGAAAATGATAATTTTTGTCTTGTTTCTGCTAAAACCCAGGAAGGCAAAAATAAATTATTTTCTTTTATTGGAAAGGTAAGTGGTCAGTTCAAATAATTATTTAATAATTTCAGGAGAAGGTGTTTATTATGGATGATAAAGCTTATACTAAATCATTTGCAAGCATTTACGATCAAGTTATGGATAATGTACCTTATGATTATTGGTATAAATATCTAATAGATATCCTGGATTATTATAATAAAAAACCACAAAAAGTTATTGATCTGGCCTGTGGAACTGGGAATATGACTTACCGTTTTGCTGAAAGAAATGCTTGGGATCTTTATGGTGTTGATATATCTCAAGAGATGTTGGAGATAGCAAGACAAAAGGAAAATAAAAAAGATGTTAATGTAAAATTTTATCAAAAGGATTTACGCAACTTTTCTCCTGATCAAAAATTCGATTTAGCTTTTTCTCTTTTTGATAGTTTAAATTATATTTTAGAATATAAAGATTTAAAGAAAATATTTGATAATACCTATAATTTTTTAAAAAGTGATGGTTTTTTTATTTTTGATATGAATACTATAAAAAGATTAATGAATATTAATTCTGGTACTATGCTTTTAAAAGGTGAAAATTATTCCTGTTTTTGGCAGGATATCATAGATAAAGAAAACAGGATATGGAAAGTTAAATTAAAAATATATTTTGGCGAAAATAGAGTAAATTATTATGAAGAAGTTCATAAAGAAACTTCTTATCCTATCCAGGATATTATTGCTGCTCTTAAATGGGCTGGATTTAGTGAAGTTGAAGTTTTTAGTGCTTATACCTTTAATAAAGCAAAAGAAAGTGACAATAGAGTTTATTTTGTAGCCTCAAAAGGATTACTAAAAAAAAATAATAAATTGCTCAATCAACTGAGTAAGAAATTTAAGTGGAATATAATTAAGACATTTATTTTATAATAAAAATATTTCATTAAAAAAGGCAGTATCATTTTTAGATACTGCCTTTTACTATATTTACATATACTACATATTCTTATTTGTTATTTAGTATCTACAACTTTTTGTAGATCTTCATCTTTATTTTTAGGACGGTTCCAGATCATCTTTTTAAGCCAGGGTAAGATGTAATAGTCAAGACCAAATGTACGTCCTGAACCAATTAACGCTATTGAACCAAATAGGAACCAGTATAAAGGACTTACATGACCTGGGAAATCACTGGAATAGTGAGGATATTGACCTGCTAATAAAAAGTTAATTGACATTCCAGCTGATCCTAAGGCGCCTAGAGTTGTAAATATACCAAATAAAAGAGATACTCCCATACCAAGCATACCTAATACAACTAAATACTGAAACAATAATGGGAATTGAAAAACCGTATTTTCAGTAATGGTTACATACCAACCAACTGCATAATCACCAATAGGAGAGGCAGTAGATCCGGATACTAAATAATCACCTGATGCTAACCAACCATCTCTTATTTTCGTATAAGCTTCATAGATCCAAATTCCACCTGTAAATATTCTAAGTAAAACTACCCAGAGAGCTCTTTTCGAAACACTTAAGTGATCAAATAGCTGGGCTACAAGGCCTTTTTTGGAACCCTGTTCTTCTAAATAATTTGAAATGAAATTAAATCCTTCTTTAATTCCACCAAGCTCAATTCTATAATACATATTTACCATATGCTTCATTAAGAGAGCAGGAACACCTTTTAGCGACATTCCCATAACTTCTGCTACCGCATATTTACTACCAATAGAAACCATAATACCATGGAAATTAGGTTCAAACTCTTCTTTTTCCTGACCTTTTATATCTGCTGCTATATTTTTAGCCGCACATTCACCTGTTTGCATTGCAGCTTCAACTAAAGCAGGTAGGATATCATCATCACCATTTTTCCAGGGAGCAGCTGCATTATCTCCTACTGCATAAACCTCAGGATGATTTTCAGTTTGTAAATATTCATTTACTTTTACTCTTTTCCCTCGACTTGTTTCAAGTCCTGACTTTTGAGTGAACTCAGAAGACTCTACTCCACAGGCCCAGATAATAGTATTAGCTTCAATTATTTCCCCATTTTGTAATTCCAGTTTGTTTTCTGATATTTCAGTTACAAAATCACCAGTTTTAATACGTACATCATTTTTCTTAAGATATTTTTTGGCTTTTTTAATGGATTTTTTATCAAGACTGGGCAATATGTCGTCAAGCCCCTCTACATTGTAGAGCTCAACTTCACTTCTGGCAATATCATATTTTTTGGCAAATTCATCAACCCAATCGATTAATTCTCCTACCATTTCTACACCGGTGAAGCCACCACCACAGACTACAAAACTTAGTAATTTCTTTCTTTCTATGGGGTTATCAGTTATTCTTGCTTCCTGAAATGACTTTTCAACCTGTTCTTTAATCTCTAATGAATCCTCAATAGACCATAAAGTTAAAGTGTGTTCCTCCACTCCTTTAACACCACAATCACTAGGTTTACTTCCAGTACCCATTATTAAATAGTCATAATCATAGTGATGTTCATCTGATTTCAATTTTTTATTGTCCAAATCAATATCATTAATATCATCTTTAATTAAGTTTACTTTAGTAGAAGAGAAGATTTTATCTAAATCAACTTTTACAGCATCATCTTCTATTCTATTACCGGCAACTTCATGAATTTCTGTTAATAAAGTATGATATGGATTTTTATCAATAAGGGTAATAGTTACTTCATCATTTTTTTTGAAAATTTTGTGTAATTTTTTGCCGGCTGCAACCCCTCCATAACCGGCTCCAAGGATAACAATATTTTTACTCAATTAGATCCCTCCTAAATATAATTTAATTAAATATTGTGTATTTTTTATCAAAAGAATTTAAAAAAAGTTTATTTAATTAACAAAAAGAAGTTAATTAAATTCTCGAGTAATTAACTCTACATTTTTATTATAGCATATTTAAATAAAAAAGCAAGATTAAATCTTTCGTTTGCTTTTTATTGTGAAATATTTTATAATAAATGTAAGTTGAAATGACAGATATTCTTTTTAAAAAAACTTTTATGAACATTTGATATTAACGTTTGTTTAAAGTTAATTTTTTTTGAAAAATTATTTATTTTTTTAAGAGAAAGTAGAGTGTTTTGCTTATATTTTTAATTATTTTTGTCAGTTGAGATAATTTTATTGCTATTTAGTTGAAATAGAAATAAAAAATGATAAAATAATTTATAAAGAAATTTAGATGTTACTAAAAAAGGGTGAAATTAATGTTTAAAAAAAGAAATATAATTTTATTTGTTATCATTATAACATTATCAATAACAATAGTTGGTTGTCAATCAAGTGAAAAAGATAAAACTAACATAAATTCGGGAAATAACATCACAAAAGAAAAAAGCAGTGAATTTTTGATGGATACCAAAGTTGATATGCAGGTTTATGGTGAAAAAGCTCAGGAAGTTATAAATAATTCTTTTGTAAGAATGAGAGAAATTGAAAATGAAATGAGTAAAAATATTAAAAAAAGTGAAATTAGTAAAATAAATAATAATGCTGCTAATCAGTGGGTAAGAGTTTCTAAAGATACCTTTAAAGTAATAGAAAAAGCTTTAGAATATGCGAGATTGACTAATGGTAGATTTGATCCTACAATTGGGCCTTTAGTTGAACTTTGGGGTATAGGCACAAGTGAAGCCAGGATACCTTCTGCCGGTGAAATTGAAAAAACTAAGAAATTAGTGAATTATAAAAATCTAAAATTAAATAAAGAAGATAATAGTATCAAATTTGAAAAAGAAAATATGAAAATTGATTTAGGTGGAATTGCCAAAGGTTATGCTGCTGATGAAGTAAGAAATATAGTAAAAAATGCAGGAATAGGAAGTGCTTATGTAAACTTAGGGGGGAATGTTCTAGTAATTGGTGGTAAAGAAGATGGTACTCCCTGGAAAATTGGTATACAGGATCCCCGGGAGGCTAGAGGTTCGGTAATGGCCAGTCTGGAAATAAGGGACAAGACTGTTGTTACATCCGGTAATTATGAAAGATATTTTAGAAAAGATGGAGTTCTATATCATCATATTTTAAATCCTGAAACTGGCAAACCAAGCAGAAATGAACTTCTTAGTGTAAGCATTATTTCTAAAGATTCCTTTGAAGCAGATGTGCTTTCTACCAGTGCTTTTATACTTGGAAGGAAAGAAGCATATGATTTCATTAAACATAGAGAAGGTATTGAAGCAATTTTTGTAACTAAAAATAATAATGTGTATTTGACACCAGGCTTAAAAGGGAAAGTAGAAATATTAGATTCTGACTTTAAGTTAACAGAAGGTGATTAATTGTGTGGAAAAACAAAAAATATAAAGACATTAAAAATAAAGTGGATGAAAGAATTTTAAAAATAACAGCAAATAAAAATGAAATAATCCAGGAGGCAGTTACTGATTTAGTAAATGCTGGTGGTAAGAGACTCCGACCAATTCTAGTTATACTGGCTTCACGTTTTGGAGAAATTGAAGATGAAAAAGTTTATAATATTGCAGCCGGAATAGAAATAATTCATATGTCAACTTTAATTCATGATGATATTATAGATGAAGCTGATTTAAGACGAGGAGAAAAAACTACTCATAAAAGATTTGGGAAGAAAATGGCTGTCTTTATTGGAGATTATTTGATATCAAGAACTTTAGATATTTTTGAAGATAATTTATCAAAAAAATCACGAAAAAAACTTAATAAAGTTGTAAGTTTGATTTGTGAAGGTGAAATAAAACAATTTCAAAATAAAAATAATATAGAAATAAGTACTTTAGATTATTTTAGAAGAATAAGAAAGAAAACAGCTTTACTTTTTGGATTAAGTATGTATATAGGTGCATATGAAAGTGGAATAAGAGGAAAAAAATTTAATCATCTTTATAATTTTGCGATAGAAATGGGGATGGCATTTCAAATTGAAGATGATTTATTAGATTTTCAGGGAAAAGAAGATATTACTGGAAAAAATGTAGGTAAAGATTTAGAAAGTGGTATTTATACTCTTCCGGTTGTTTTACTTTTAAACAATAAAAAGACAAAAGAAAAGACAAAAGAAATTTTAAGAAATGAAAATAAAGTAATAGCTAGAAAAAAAATAATTGAACTTATTAACAAGTATGATATGATAGGGGAGAGTAGATCAATTGCTGAAAAATTTGTTAAAAAGGCAAAAAATAATTTAAAAGAACTTCCAGATAATAAAACTAGAAAGTTTATATTAAAAATTATGGAAAGACAAATTGATAGACGTTATTAAAAATTTGACAATAAAAATTTGGTATAGTAAGATATTAATTGTAAAATTAAACATTGAGTGGGGCTATAGCTCAGTAGGATAGAGCGACAGATTCCTAATCTGTAGGTCTTGGGTTCGAATCCCGATAGCCCCACCATTTTTTATTTGTTAGCTCATTTATACGATCTTGACCGATAAGATTTTTGGCCATTTTCAGCAGGATCTGTCGGTCAGTTTTAATAATATATTAGATAGATTGAGTAACAGACCTCTGCTAGAAAAACTAATGCAGGGTTTTTTTTATGTCTAAAGAAATTAAAATGTGTAAAGAATCAGATTCTGTTGTTCTCGATCAAGCTTTTAAGGAGTTCAAGCAATATTCAAAAGTTATAAATTTATTCTATTTTTAAATCATAAAATTGAAATATGTTTATTATTATTTAAAAAAAGGAATTAATTAAAATTTAGTTAAATATTAAATTAAGGAGCAGAATATTATATGAAATAGCATTGATATAAATTTGAAAGGAGGTAAATTAATGAATTCCTTTATTCTAGTAATACCAATTATTTTTATTCGTTATATCCTTATAAGAATTATAAGTGATGAAGAAGCTATAGAAAGAGCAGGTTTTTTTCCTCCAACAGAAGGGAAAGAACAAGTTGCTTTTTATGTCTATCAAATTACAACACTTATTTTACTAATATATTTATTTTTTTCAAACATTAAATTTAATATTGTTTTAAGTTATGTGGGTTTAATTGTATTTATAATAGGAATGTTATTATATATTAAATCAATTATAGATTTTTCAAAACCTCAAGAAAGTGGAATAAATAATAATGGGCTATATAAATATTCGCGTAATCCTATGTACGTAGCTTTCTTTTTATATTTTTTGGGTTGTAGCTTTTTAATAAATTCACTTTTTTATTTTATAATATTACTTATATTTCAAATTTCAGTTCATTATCTTATATTATCAGAAGAAAGATGGTGTATTAAAGAGTTTGGAGTAGAATACCAAAAGTATATGAAGAAAGTTAGACGTTATATTTAAATTGGAGACTCTGGATAGGTTATAATAAATTTTACTTTCAAACCAGGTGCATTTAATTTCGCATCTGGTTTTAGATTTATAAATAAAAGGTTTAATGGATTTTTCCTATAATTAATAGTTAAGAACTAAAAAGAATTTTAATTTATCGGGGAGGTTTTTATGACCAAATTAAATAAGGCATTATTTGGAGATGAGTTTAATAAATCATATATTATATTAGCAGGAATAATATTATTATTAATTATTTTAAGTTTTAAAAATTTTTTGTTATTTCATTCATTGATTGAATTATCTAGTATTATAATATCATTTATTATATTTATAATAGCTATCTATACTCATGAAAAAAGCAAAAATTATTTTTTGGTTTTTTTAGGAATTACATTGGGATTTGTAGGACTTCTTGATTTATTGCACACCTTGGTTTATGAGGGTATGGGAGTTTTTCCTAATCTAGGAGCTAATCTTCCTACTCAATTATGGATTATAGCTAGATATATAGAGAGTGGTGGTTTTGTTTTAGCTCTTTGGTCAATTAAATATAATAAGAGTTATAATATAAAAAAACTAATTTATATATTTTTATCTTTGTTATTTATTATATTTCTATCTTTATATTTTAATATATTTCCCAAGGCTTTTGTTGAAGGTAGTGGACTTACTGGTTTTAAGATTATAAGTGAATATATAATCTCTTTAATTCTTGTTTATAGTTTATATTTGTTAAATCAAAATAAAGATTATTTTGAAAAAGATGTCTATAAGATAGTATTTTTTTCAATAATAATGACTATTTTTTCTGAGATATCTTTTACATTTTATGTTAATGTTTATGGTATTTCTAATATTACTGGTCATGTATTTAAATTATTATCTGTTATTTTAGTTTTTAAAGCTATTATAGATACAGGTTTTAAAAGGCCCTATGATTTACTATATCGTCAATTAAAACTTCAAAAAGAAGAAATTGAAAAATTATCTTTTACTGATCAATTAACTGGTCTTTATAATCGTAGATTTTTTGAGGAAGAAATGAAAAGATTGGATACAGAAAGACAACTTCCCTTAAGTTTTATTATGGCTGATCTTAATGGTTTAAAAATCATTAATGATAGTTATGGACACGAGAAAGGTGATGAAATACTAATTCAAGCAGCTAAAATTTTAAAAGAATCACTTCGTGAAGAAGATATATTAGCAAGACAAGGGGGAGATGAGTTCGCTGTTTTGCTTCCAAATACTACAAAAAAAGATACAGAAAAAATTGAAAAAAGAATAAAAGAAAAATGCAAAAAGACTCAAAATAACATGATACCAATTTCTATTGCTCTTGGTATAGCAACTAAAGAAAAATTAAATCAGGATATTGAAGATGTATTTAAAAAAGCTGATGATAAAATGTATAAAAATAAATTAGCTGAAAGTAGAAGTAGTAAGAGTAATATAGTTGAGGGATTAATAAATGTTTTAAATTCAAAAAGTAATGAAACAAAGGAACATTCTGTTAGAATGACAAAGTTAGGTTTTAAGTTTGGGCAGAAATTAAAACTTTCAAATTCAGATCAAAATAGACTTTCTATTTTGACAACTTTGCATGATATAGGTAAAATAAATATTAATGAGAAGATTCTTAAAAAGAAAGGTAGTTTAAAAGATAAAGAGTGGGAAAGCATAAAAAAACATTCGGAATATGGTTATAAAATAGCTAAATCTTCTGAAGAATTTGCAGCAGTAGCTAAAGATATTTTAGCTCATCATGAAAAATGGGATGGAAATGGGTATCCAAAAGGAAGTGAAGGTGAAGATATACCTTATTTAGCAAGAATTATTTCAATTATAGATGCTTATGATGTAATGACAAATAATAGACCTTATAGTAAAGCAATATCAAAAGAAGAAGCTTTAACTGAGATCAAAAATTGTGCTGGTAGTGAAGAATTTGCAGCAGTAGCTAAAGAGTTTATAGAACTTAAAACTACTAGTTGAAAATCTCCTTAATTCATATTTTAGTTTAAATTTATTATAAGGAGGATCTCTAATTTGAAAGATAATAAAAAGCATAAAAATTTAAAAAGAATTGAAAATATAAATAAAAATTATAAAAAAATAAAGATGAAATGAAATCTATGTTTAAAAAAGATAAGAAACGATAATAAAATTGAAAGGGGGTAAAAAAATACTAGATGGATTTCCACGAAGCAAAAAACAAATTAAGGATTTAGAAAAAATATTATAAAGTATAGAAGATGAAATTAATTTAATAATTTACTTAAAGGTAAAAGAATAAAAACTCATAACCCGTCTAACAGGT
>Ga0209936_1000751_pt1 | contig 18771 bp, 14 predicted proteins | sample SalPonR1_A_D1_MG_FD_185694 | JGI IMG/M metagenome (GOLD analysis project Ga0209936, IMG submission 185694) | Salt pond soil microbial communities from South San Francisco under conditions of wetland restoration - Salt Pond MetaG R1_A_D1_MG... ... | reverse complement strand
TACGGAGATGTAACTGGTTCCCTCCGGTGTTCGAATCAGTGCTCGGTGCGTTCTGCCTTTTCGTGACCACTGTTCATCATCCTGAAAAACAATCTGGTCAACCGAGAACATAGTGGCAATGTCATGCATGTCGGGAATTAAAACGGGCTGAAGAATGGCAAGCTTCATATCAGGAAGAAGCTTTATACTCTTGGTCGAAAGAGTTTTCGATGTGTTCTATACGTCCCACTATCTCCTCCCACTTCTCCATCTTTTCAGCAGACTCAACTTTTACAGACTCATACTCCAAGGAAATCTCTTTTACACGATCTTCATCATCGTAAAAGTTCGGATCTGCCATCAACTCTTCAATCTCCATCTTTCTCTCTTCAAGCTTTTCAATATCGTTTTCAAATTCATGAAGACGTTTTTTAAGTGGTTTGACTTTTCTTGATAGAGTGTTGCGTTTTTCTGCTTCGAACCGGCGCTGTTCTTTCCGGCTCATTCCTTCGGTCGGATCCGAGGTTTTCTTTTTCTCTGATTTTTTTTCCACAGCTTGCATCTCTTTAGCTTCCCGTTCCTCTCGTTTTTTGTCGAGGTAGTAGCTTACATTTCCAAGCCAGGTTTTGACATATCCCGGCTGCACTTCGAGTGTTTTATTGACAATCGGATCCAGAAAATCCCGATCGTGAGATACAATCATCAAGGTCCCCTCGTACTGCTGGAGAGCCTGCTGAAGAATGTTCTTCGACTGCATGTCGAGGTGGTTTGTCGGCTCATCAAAAATCAGAAAATTTCCGCTGTTTAAAAGCATCTTTGCCAGTGCAACGCGGCTTTTTTCACCGCCGGAGAGGACACCTACTTTTTTAAATACGTCATCACCCACAAAAAGAAAGCAGCCTAATATTGTTCTTAGACGCGTGTCGTTTTCTCCAGATCCGGCAAGGCGCATCTCCTCAAGTGCATTATTTTTCGGATCCAGCTCCTCTGCCTGGTGCTGAGCAAAATATCCGGGCGTAACGTTATATCCGACTTCTCTCTTACCTGATGTGATCGGTTCAATACCGGCCAGAATTCGAATAAGAGTTGATTTACCTGCTCCGTTAGGACCGACAACCGCAATTTTATCACCCCTTTCTATTTCATAATCGATGCCGTCAAAAACTGTGTTGTCGTCATATTTTTTTACCAAATCCCTGAGCTTTAATACAACTTGCCCCGATCGCTCCGCAGGGGGGAAACTAAATGAAATTTCAGACTGCTCTTCATCCAGCTCAATCTCCTCCATCTTTTCCAGCTGTTTGATCCGGCTCTGAACCTGTTTCGCTTTTGTTGCTTTGTACCGGAAGCGGTCGATAAATTCCTGAGTCTGTTTCCGTTCCTTCTGTTGGTTTTCGTACTGTTTTTTCAGAAGCTCCTGTTCTTCTGCATATTTCTTTTCATAAAAACTGAAGTTGCCTGCATAGTCATCCAGATTCCCACGGCGCAAAGCGAGAGTGCGTTTAGTAACTGAATCGAGGAAGGCCCTGTCGTGAGAAACAATGATGACTGTACCATCATAATTCTTCAAAAAAGATTCAATCCACTGCAGTGACTCTATATCGAGGTGGTTTGTCGGCTCATCAAGAAGGAGATAGGTTGGTTGTCGCAGCAGTAACTTTGCCAGGGCGATACGCATAAGCCACCCTCCACTAAATTCCGTTGTGGATCGCAAGAAATCCTTTTCATTGAAGCCGAGCCCCATCAACACTCGTTCAATGTCGGCCTGTAGCGTATAGCTTCCAATATTCTCCAGCTGGTGCTGTACTTGCCCGAATTCATTTAAAGTTTGTTCGTGTTCATCCGATTCAGGGTTTAACGTATCCAGTTGGTGCTGAAGCTGCTCCTGCTTTTCCCGCAAAGTCAAAATCTCAGAAAAAGCCTGTTCAACTTCTTGGTATACCGTGAGCTCCGGATCGGGATCTACACCATCTTGTGGAAGATAGCCGACGGTTGCGCTGTTGCTCATATTCACACTTCCTGAGTCTGCCTCCTGTTCTCCTGCAATTATTTTCAGAAGGGTTGATTTTCCTGCACCGTTAGGACCAACAAGGCCGATTCGCTCGCCGGGATTAATGGTTGCGGAAATTCCGTCAAAAAGCGGACGGTCGCCAAAATAAAGGGTAATCTTATCTAGTTGAAGCATAGATGTGAATAATACTCATCAAAAATGGTTTTCGGAGCCTGAACCGGTTTAGGATGTTAGGCCTTTCAAAGTTATTTTAAGCGTGAAAAATACCAATCATTCTGATCTGATTTAAATTATTCTCAAATGAAGTTATTGTTACGAATCAGCACGGCTACTCTTTTAATGTTTATGATCTCATGCAATGCAGATCAACTGCAGCAACCTCTTTACGAATTTGCCGTAACAAGCCCTGCCGAAACCGGCTCACGCTATCCATATTTGCATCAAGATGAGAGTGGTAAAATTTATATGAGCTGGCTTATGGGTATCGAGGAGGAGATGTACGCTTTTCAATATTCTACCTATGAAGATGGCCAATGGACAAGGCCCGGTACCATAAAAGTTGGGACAGACTTTTTCGTTAACTGGGCAGATTACCCTTCAATAATTGGGTTTGATGGAGAGGCAATGGCAGCTCATTGGCTACGGAAAGTTGAAGGGGGGCCGTACGCCTATCACGTTCAGATCTCTTTTCCTCAGGATGATTCCAGCCGGTGGGGAGATGCGATAACGCCTCACCAGGATAATACTGCAACGGAACATGGGTTTGTGAGTATGCGCCCAATTGATGAAACTCGCCTTCTCGCAATCTGGCTGGATGGAAGAGATACTGAAGGCAGAGCTGATGATGAGTATGGGGATATGGATAAATCCATGACTCTTCGGTCTGCCGAAATAACCCGAAACGGAGAAATTTTAAGAAGTCAGATAGTCGATGATTCTGTTTGTGACTGCTGCCCAACCGACCTGGTCGAAACAGAGGGTGGATTTCTTGCAGTTTATCGCAATCGCACGGAAGATGAAATCCGGGATATTTATATGTCGCGATACAGCCTGGAAACGGGAGAGTGGAGTGAGCCTAAAGCGGTTCATGATGATCAGTGGGAAATTGGGGCTTGCCCGGTAAACGGGCCCAAAATTGTTGCTGATGGAGACCGGGTGGCTGTAGCCTGGTTCACAATGGAAGAGAATGAATCACGGACATACCTGATTCGGTCTGATGATGGCGGCGAGACATTTGGAGAACCTTTCTTGATAGCCGGCGATCATTCAACTGGGCGAGTTGATCTGGCCATGCTCGACAACGGCACACTTTATGTGAGCTGGCTGCGTCATCGCGGGGATATGGGTGACGTAGTGGTGACGGAAGTTACCCCTGAGGGCAGTGTAAAGAATTCTGTTACGGTGGGTGTTACCTCACCGTCGCGATCAAGTGGATTCCCTCAAATGAGGGCATTCGATGAAGGTCTGTTACTTGCATGGACACAAACTAATCCGCTTATCAGGGTTCGAACGGCAATCGTACCATACGACTCTTTTGAAGATCCGGAATTGTAATAGATTGTTTTACGGCTTGCCTTCATCCGCAGAAGCATTATTTTAGTATGAAATATTAAATCAATCGAAATCATATGCTCAGAAACACTACAAAACTAATCGTAATTTTTGTAATAGCTGCTCTGTTTATGGGATGCGCTTCACTGTCTGCTCAAACAGATCGCGACGAGTATCGGCAGCAGGCCATTGAAATTCTTGAAAGTGTACCGCTTTTTGACGGTCACAACGATGCTCCATACCAATACCGCAATCGGGTGGGATACAAATTCAGCGAACTTGATTTTTACGACACAACTCAGCTTGAAAATCCTATGCATACCGATATTCCAAGACTGAAAGAGGGCCGTGTGGGTGCACAGTGGTGGTCGGTGTACGTACCTGCGAGTATTCCGGAAGATGAAGCTGTAAAACGTACCATGGAACAGATAGACTTTGTCTACCGAATGGCGGAAAAGTATCCTGACGAGTTCGAAATGGCCTATACTGCAGATGATGTAGAGCGAATTTTTGAAGATGGTAAAATTGCATCCCTTATCGGAATGGAAGGCGGCCATTCGATTTCAAATTCTCTTGCAACACTTCGAATGTTTTATGATTTAGGTGCTCGATATATGACAATTACGCACAGTCGCACTCTGGACTGGGCGGATGCAGCAGGTGATGAACCACAGCACGATGGGCTAAGCGAGTTTGGCGAGGAAGTGATTCGCGAGATGAACAGGCTGGGAATGGTCGTAGACTTGTCGCACGTAACTCCGGCTACAATGAAAAATGCTATTGAAGTATCTGAAGCTCCTGTCATGTTCTCACACTCAAATGCTAGGGCGATTTCTCATCATCCTCGAAATGTACCGGATGATGTTCTGCAGCTTTTACCGGAAAAAGACGGTTTAGTCATGGTTACATTTGTGGAGTCATTTACATCTGAAGAATTACGCCAATGGTATGCAGAGCGTAGTGGATATCGTGCAAAAATTGAGTCACTCTATGCAGGTCAGCCGGATATGATTCAGGAGAAAATGCACGAATGGATGGACGAGAATGAAATGCCAAAATCTACACTGGAACAGGTTGCCGATCATATCGACCATATCCGGGATCAGGTTGGAGTGGACCATATCGGGATTGGCGGTGACTATGATGGCGTTTCCTCTCTGCCACGTGGCTTGGAAGATGTATCAACCTATCCGGACCTTTTTGCGGAACTTCTGAAAAGAGGGTACAGTGAAGAGGATCTACGGAAAATTGCCGGCGAAAATATGCTAAGAGTACTCAGAGGTGTTGATGCGACAGCTGAACGTCTTCGACAGGAAAGAGAACCATCTGAGGTATTGATTACAGATTTTGAATAACCTGACTACTTAAGAGAATAGAAAGGCGGGTCTGTTTGGGTCCGCCTTTTTTGGTTCAATCTGTTTCAACATCGAAATTTGTTGGAACTGACTAAATCGGTTAAAATTTTAGAACATGCATAAAAACCACTTTCTATGAGACGATTTCTGTTTACAACAATTTTCACACTATGTGTTTACTCACTCTGTTTTTCTCAAACCACAACGAAGTACGAAATCTCGTTTGATAATGCCGTACATCATGAGGCTCAAATTTCGGTTTATTTTGATAATCTTGAAGAGAAAGTACTGGAAGTTCGGATGAGCCGTACTTCTCCCGGACGATACGCACTTCATGAATTCGCGAAAAATGTTTATAACGTGAGAGCTTATGATGAAGATGGGAATGAACTTCCGATAACACGACCTAATCCACACCAATGGAATGTGAGTGGCCATAACGGAATCGTCCGGTTTGAATACACGCTCTTTGCGAATCGTGGTGACGGTACCTATTCACAAATTGATGAAACTCATGCTCACCTGAACATGCCGGCAACGTTTGCCTGGGCCAGGGATTATGAGCACAGGCCTATTGAAATTGCGTTCAATACAAATTATGACCAAGACTGGAAAGTAGCCACACAGCTGAATCATATAGATGGAAACCGGTATTATGCTCCAAATCTGGACTACTTCCTCGACAGTCCGGTAGAGATTGCCGATTTTCATCTGCGGGAACAGGAAATGGACGGACAGAATATCCGGATGGCGCTTCATACACACGCATCAGATGCAGAAGTTGATGAATATTTCAGGATGGTGATGGCGATTGTAGAAAAACAGAGAGATGTTTTTGGTGACATGCCGGATTTCGATTATGGTGAATATACCTTTCTGAACTGCTATATGCCCAATGCAAGCGGAGACGGGATGGAGCACAGAAATTCAACGATTGTTACCGGGTCGAAACCGATAGACCGTGAATTGGGTAACTACCGGATCAGCACGATTGCGCATGAATTTTTTCATATCTGGAATGTAGAGCGAATTCGTCCTGCTTCTCTCGAGCCATTCGATTTTGAAGAGGCAAATATGAGTGGTGCGCTATGGTTTGCTGAAGGGTTCACCAGTTATTATACCAACCTGACGCTGGTTCGCGCGGGAATTATTTCAGCGCAAGAGTATGCAGAGGGACTTGCAGGAGGGATTAATTATGTGTCAAATTCACCGGGTAGAAATTATCATAATCCTATTGAAATGAGCTATCAGGCACCGTTTGTGGATGCGGCCCGATCTGTGGATCCAACCAACAGGGAGAACACCTTTATATCGTACTACACTTATGGTAGTGTTCTGGGGCTCGCGCTCGACTTAAGCCTCAGAAATGAAGCGAATAATCTCAGTCTTGATGAGTTTATGAAATCGGTTTGGGATAGATACGGCAAAGATGAGATTCCCTATACGGTTCGTGATATTTGGGATGCACTTTCCGATTACGCCGGGGAAGAATTTTCAAACGAGTTTTTCACGCGCTACATCTATGACAGTGAGTTGCCGGATTATCAACGTCTTTTAGAAACAGCTGGAGTAAGTCTTGAAAAAGCGAATCCGGATAAAGCGGTGCTTGGCACGTCAATCGCAATTGAGAACGAGGTAGGAAAACTGCGAACCAATGCGATTGTCGATTCACCCGTTTACGAAGCAGGTATTAACCGAAATGATGAAATTATTTCAATTGACGGAGTTTTGCTGTCAGAAGTAGAAAACGTGGATGAAATTCTCAGTAGCAGTAAGCCTGGCGACCGTGTTGAAATTCGTTTCACCCGGATGGGAGAGGAGCATACAGCTGAAGTTGAATTTGCAGAAGATCCAACCATTCAAACCAGGCTGGATGAAACCACAAGTTCAGCACAACTTCAAAGAAGAGGCAGCTGGCTGATAAGTAACTGATGGAGGCTGCTCTATTTATCTAAATCCGACAGTATTCCGCGGATCCACTCCCAAGAGCTGTCGCGGGCTGTTTTGTTTGCCCGTTCGGCATCCGGTGCATCGCCGGTTCTCATGTAACCGTGTCCCGCGCCTTCATAAATATTGTAGATATACTCTTTGTCATATTCCTGCATCAACTCGGAAGTTTCGGGAATCGTGGAATTTATGCGCTGATCATTCCCCCCATAAAAACCATATACAGGAGTTGAGATTTGGCTGATCTGCTCACCGTCGGTGGGAGCACTTCCGTAAAAAACAAGTGCTGCAGAGAGTCCGTCTGCATTCGTTGCATATCTGAAAGTCTGAGATCCTCCCCAGCAAAATCCGGCAACAACAACGTTGCCATTCGCGGCCGGTAGCTGTGTTACATAATCCTGAACGGCCTTCAGATCCTGCGTAATACGATCCTGATCCAGTTCATAAAGTGCATTCCGGGCTGCATCTGAAGATTCAAAATCTGATGTTTTTTGATGGTCTTCATCAAAATTGGATAGCAGATCGGGCGCGATGGCGATATATCCCTCAGCCGCAAGCTGATCTGCAAAACTGCGAACCCAGTCTGTCAAACCGCGGTTCTCATGAATAACGATGACAGCCATAGCATTTTCAGAAACTTCGGGATAGACTACAAAATTATGGATGGTGCGGTCGCCGTCAGTAACTTCAACCCACTCATGATGACGGGGTGACTCTTCCAGTTGCTCAAGGGCAAAATCTTGCGCGGTTACAGTTTGACTAACAAAGAAGAGGGAAAGTGTAATGATCAGATATTTCATAGGTATGGAATTGGTTGCAGAGTATTAGTCTAAAACCCCAGACCGGCTGTTTCGTTCAGATTTGACCTTTCTGCTATGAATAATCGGGTATGAGATAACCTAATGTGTTGCCGGCCATGAATGACCGGCCTGCCTTCCAAAGCTTCAGCGCAGGCAGGCTCGTATGTTGAGCCTGTTTGGGCTCTTTTTTATTCGATCTTGAAGTTGATAAAAACGTGTAGGCAGAGCCAAGTGCAGGAGAGTTGTAATTTTGAATGAATAAAACCAATCTCTCAGCGGAATTCTGCGAAATAATCTGCGATACTCTGCGAGAAATAAACCGCCCATGAATGAACAGCCTGCCTTCCAAACCTTCAGCGCTGGCGGTTCGCGTGTTGAACCCATTGTGGGCTCTCTTTTTCACCTCATTCTCCTTCAATCCGGTGAATCAAATCATGATCAAGTAAGTCAGTTTCACAATTCCGGCTCGGCTATTTAGAATGAAATCTTTTCGCGGATCGAACAGATCTTCATTATCTCCGGTGACGTGGTAGTTCGTATTAAACACCAGAAAGAGATCACTTCCGGGACGATGAATCCAGTTGATGCGAAGATTGGTTTGAAGATTTCTGGAAAAGTTATCGTACTGCACCAATGCCCTGGCAAAAAGCTTTCGGCTGATGGCCCCAAGAATTGATGTTCGAATAGTGGTGGCTTCAAAATCCCCGTTTTCGAAGGGTAGGCGGATAATATTGTGACTTACACCGCCTTCCACATGTAAATGTTTGGATTGCCGGAAACCAAAGTCCACTCCAAAGTCTGTGCGGTTCCCGTCGTAAAACTGCCCGGTTGAAAAGTTAAACGATCCGAAGACATTCCTGGCTTCATCCGTTCTTCCCTGGGCTGAAAGAGTTTGGAAAGTATAATCACCTGCAGGGATGATTGCATTAGACCGAAGTGCAAAATCACTGACGAGACGTTCAAATTGTCGTTCGTATTCAATTTCAAAAGACTGTCGGTTTCCAAATTCTGAGCGGATAGATGCCGAAAACTCCGTTGTTTGAAGAGTTCCGTCCTGCCCCTCAAAATAGTCGTATGAAGAACGGAAATAGAGCTTACGGATGGAAGGTATCAGACTGAAGGCCACATTTGGTTTATACCCAAGATTAGCGGAGTACTGGCGGAAGTCTAGCCTGCGCACAAAACCAAGTTCAGGCCGGTAGTTTTCTCCTACAGAGGTAAATGAAGCACCTCCTTCGTAAAGATCGTTTTCAAGTTGAATGGAGACGTTTCCGGCTGCATCGTTCAGAAGAGTGTTGTTATCCCACACGTTGGTGAACCATGCATCGAACTGACTGGAGCTCCAGAATCGATACTTGGTATCAACTCCAATGGCGCGATTGTAGCCATCAGGGCGCTCCACGTTGGTGAGAATGGTGCCAACGGTTGCACGAGGAAAAACGGTGGCCTGGAGACGTGCAATGGTGTTGTTGGTAGAATTCACTCCAAAGAGATCCCTCATACCGTTGCCCGTTTCAATATTCATAAGACCAATGGAGTAGCGTCCTGTCTGGCCCGTTACCCGTGCACCGGTCAGAATTTGATCGGTCAGACCAATATTCCTAGAAAAAAATGTTTGAGTAGACCGAACATCCCCATGCTCAAAAAGGCCGGCGCGCTCCAGGAAGAACTCTCTCTTTTCAGGGAAGAAGAGGTTAAAGCGGGTTAAATTCAGTTGAACATTGTCGGCTTCCACCTGGGCAAAGTCGGTGTTCACGGTAAGATCTAATGTCATGTTAGAGGAGATACTGTATTTCAGATCACCGCCAAAATCGTAGTTGTAATCAATATCGGTGGCTTCATCCCTCAAATCCGGACGAATCTCTTGTGCACCGGAAATCAGGTACGGTTTAATTTCAATATTTTTACCCCGGTTGATTCCCTTCAACCCCTTCAGGCGTCCATATTGAGATGCTGCAGCCAAGACGCCGAAACTACCTCCATACTCCATCCCTATAGCCGGCCAGAGAACCCGCTCATTTTTGCGATTGATCATACGCGAAACCATCAAGCCAAACTCCAGCTCTTCACCTTCAGGAAAGCGGAGTTGTCGAAAGGGTATGGCAACCTCCAGAGTCCAGCCTTCATCGTCTATGGTGGTTTCGCTGAGAAAAACTGCGTCCCAGGAAAAACTTTCATAGTTCAGCGTCTCATCCGTTACAAGAGCATCATCTTGTGTTCCCAAAGCATTCATTTCAAACAGATAGGCGTTCCGTCCGTCGAGATAGGTATCGATTCCAATATAGGCGTGATCATCGCGGTTGTTTCGTCCACCCCGTTCCAGGTTCTTTGCACGAATCAGATCCGGATTTTCATCATAAAACCGGAATGCGAAATAGAGGTTGTCGCGATCGTAGGCTATCCGCACTTCAGTGTCTTCGGTAGCCGGTGCCCCGTCGTTTGGCCATACCTGGGTAAATGTTGTGATGGGTGGAATATCCTGCCAGACCGGATCATCCAGGTTTCCATCAACGAATGGTGGCTTTTCGGTAAATACGGCATGGACTTCAAAGTCTGTTGGGGCAGGAGTGGGTTCAGTGGTTTGAGCAACCCCCTGGATGGCGAGAACTTGAAAAGCAACAGTTATGGCAGCAAGCAGTTGATATGATTTCATTCAAAAAGGTTTAACTAATTTTTAGGAAGAGAAATATAGCAAAATGAATTTGAGCATAAGGTAAAAATATGAAAGCGTTTCTATTGAAAAACTTCTTTGGAGCGAAAGTTTTCATAAGAACTTCATAACTAATATGTAAGATCATGTAAAGACAAGTATAAACTAACCAAAATGTGCTTGTTTCAATATTATAGAAATACAGCAGTCCGAAAATTTAGGGAATAGTATGGAAGCATTAGATTTAGCCCGTTGGCAGTTTGGAATCACCACTATATACCACTTCGTTTTTGTGCCACTTACTTTAGGTCTATCCGTTCTTGTGGCAATCATCCAAACCTTTTGGTATCGAACAGGAGACGAAAGGTACAAGCAGCTCACCAAATATTTTGGAAAATTATTTGTCATTGTCTTCACGCTTGGAATTGTAACCGGGATAGTTCAGGAGTTTCAGTTTGGGATGAACTGGAGTGAATATTCAAGGTTTGTAGGAGACATCTTTGGGATCCCTTTGGCCATTGAAGCACTGATGGCATTTTTTATGGAGTCCACATTTTTGGGCCTCTGGCTTTTTGGGTGGAACCGGCTCAGTAAAGGTGTTCACCTCTTATCCATTTGGCTGGTAGCCATTGCATCAAACCTCTCCGCTATCTGGATTTTGATGGCAAATTCCTGGATGCAGGTTCCTGTGGGATATGAGATCGTTGGAGGCAGGGCTGAACTATCTGATTTTGTGGCAATTCTGTTGAATGAACGACTCCTGGTTCAAATGCCTCACACCATCATTGCAGGATTTGTAACAGGCGGACTTTTTGTACTTGGTATCAGCGCCTGGATGATGTATCGCGGAAATCAGGTTCAGACGTTTAAGAAATCAGCTCAAATCGCTCTCGTATTTACGGCAGTGGCTTCTCTGCTAACAGCGACTACAGGGCACAGCCAGGCTCAAGACACTGTTCAGAGTCAGCCGATGAAAATGGCCGCAATGGAAGGGTTGTGGGAAACTGAACAGCCTGCAAGTTTTTCACTTTTTGCACTGATTGACCAGGAAAACAAGACATCGATGAGAGAAGTACGGTTACCCTATATGCTGAGCGTGCTGGCTCACAACAACGCAACTTCAGAAGTAAAAGGGCTGAACGAACTCCAGGCTGAAATGGAAGAAAAATATGGAGAGGGGAATTATATCCCTCCGGTTAAAACAGTGTACTGGAGTTTTCGGGTAATGGTTGGCTTGGGTACACTTTTCATACTCATTGCTTTTACAGGATTGATTTTATGGTGGAAGGGAAAACTCGAAACGACCACTTGGTTTCATAAAGCTCTGATGGGTGCTCTCTTCCTGCCATATGTAGCAAATTCAGCGGGGTGGCTGGTAACAGAAATGGGACGTCAGCCCTGGGTTGTTTATGGGCTGTTGCTCACTTCTGATGGTGTGTCACCCTCCGTAGCGGGCAGCTCAATATGGATCAGTATGGCAGCATTTACTCTGGTTTATGGATTTTTAGCAGCTGTTGCTGTTTTTCTGGTTGTAAAATATGCGAAACCCGGAATTCCTAAAGAGAGCGATAAATCCGGACAAGATTCGGATGAGGTTTCCGATAAAGCAGACGCTTTTGCTTACTAATTTGAGGATATAAAAATACAAGACTATGGATTTTCAACTACTCTGGTTTATTCTAATCGCAATACTTTTTATTGGTTATTTCTTTCTGGAAGGCTTTGATTTTGGCGTCGGCATACTGATGCCGTTCATTAGTCGGGACGACGTTGACCGAAGGGTGTGTATCAATACAATAGGGCCATTCTGGGATGCCAATGAAGTCTGGTTAATAACAGCCGGAGGTGCAATGTTCGCCGCATTTCCGCATTGGTACGCCACGCTCTTCAGCGGTTTTTATCTGCCACTTCTGCTCATACTGCTAGCATTAATATTCAGGGCGGTTGGGTTTGAATTCAGGGCAAAAGTGAACAAGTTGTTCTGGAAGCGAAGTGCGGATCACTTTATTTTCTGGGGCAGCCTGATACCTGCATTTATTTGGGGCGTAGCCCTGACAAACATTGTGATGGGTCTGCCGATTGGTGAAGATATGAACTTCACGGGCGGCTTGTTTGGACTACTGTCACCTTATGCTATTCTTGGAGGACTGGCATCTACCACGGTCTTTACATTGCACGGGGCAGTATTCCTGACGCTAAGAACCGATGGGCCGCTTATGGAACGTGCAGCAAAAGTTGCTCAGATGATGTGGATACCGGCAGGACTGTTGTTACTGGCTTTTGCACTGCTAGGATACAGGTATACCGTTTTATTTGACGGATTGGGCCTCATTCCCGGAACGTTGCCGGCTCTGGCTGTCCTGGCATTTATTTCCGGCTATTTTCTGCTGAAAATGGGTCGAACGGGCTGGTCTTTTGCTGCTACAGGTGCCACCATTTTGTTTGGGACTGTTGTTGCCTTTGAAGGACTTTTTCCAATGCTTATGCCTTCCACACTGAATCCGGATTGGTCCCTGACGATATACAACGCCTCTTCTAGTGATCTGACTCTTACCATTATGAGTGTAGTAGCTCTAATATTCCTGCCATTGATTCTCGGCTATCAGATATACAGCTACTACGTGTTCAGGAAGCGAGTTACGCGTGATTCAATACCGACCCATTAATCCATTTTGATGCGTTCTGTACATCCACATAAAGTTGAGATAGCTCAAAAAAATCTGTTCCGCGATGCACTTACCCAACGCGGATTCGTTGCAGGAATTTTGTTGACAGCTGTGTTAACAGGTTTTACAATTCTTGTTCAGATGTACAGCCTCAGCGTATTGATTGATGCGGCATTCCTGAAAGATTGGAATACAGAAACGTACTATCCTTTTATTCTCCTTCTTTTTGGTGCTGTAGTAGTGAGAGCCATCTTGGCCTGGTCGGATAAGCGGCTCGGAATGAAGCTGGCAATCACTCAGAAAACCGGTTATCGGAAACGGTTTCTGCACAAAATTCATGAAATAGGCCCGGTAAGGCTTAAGAATGAGATGGCGGGTGAACTTATCGGTGTACAGCTTAACGGTATTGAAAAGCTGGATGATTTTTTCAGTCTGTATGTGCCCTCAGCTATCCGAATGGGTACGATTCCCATAATTATTTTTGGGCTGGTTATGTGGCTCGACTGGCCCTCAGGCCTGGTGTTGATGATTACAGGCCCGTTGATCCCGATCTTCATGTACCTGATTGGTACCAAGGCGGGTGATAAAATCCGGGAGCAGTGGAGTTCATTCCGGCGCATGAACGCGCACTTTCTCGATACAATCCAGGGAATGGATACGCTCAAGCTTTTCGGTAGAGAAAAAAGTGCCGGCCGCAGCATTAACAACGTCAGCAGAGTGTTTCGTACAACAACCATGAGAGTTCTGAAAGTGGCTTTTCTATCCGGAATGGTTCTCGAACTGGCGGCCTCGGTAAGTACGGCCGTTGTAGCCGTGGAAGTCGGTGTCCGGCTCATTGAAGGGATGATTGGTTTTCAATTGGGTCTGTTTGTACTTCTGCTTGCCCCGGAGTTTTACCTTCCGTTCCGTTCATTTGGCAGCGCACACCATGCCGGAATGGAAGGGGCAGAAGCAGGAGCTCGGTTATTTGAAATTCTTGATGAAAACACAGAACACTCTGCAAAACCGGATGCCGGTAACGTTGAAGTTCCGAGCCCTCCGTTTATTATTCATTTGAACGAGTTGAGATTTAGTTATCCGGATTCTAAAAGTGAGGTACTGAAGGGAGTGAATCTAGAATTGAAACCGGGAGAAGTTCATACGCTGACAGGAGCAAGCGGCGAGGGTAAATCAACCATTTTGAATATACTCGGAAAACTTCTCCACCCGGATGACGGAAAAATTCTTGTGAATGGAATTTCTCTTAATGAGCTGGATTCGGCGAAATGGAGAGACCTGATTTCTTATCTGCCCCAGTTCCCGCACTTTTTTTCAGGCACTATTGCAGATAATATCCGCCTGGGAAATCAAGAAGCTTCGGATCAAGAAGTTACTGAAGCTGCTGAGCTTGCACTGGCTCATCCGTTCATTTTAAATCTTCCGGACGGGTATAATACGAACCTGGGTGAGGGCGGACTGAACTTGAGCGGCGGCGAACGTCAGCGATTGGCAATGGCCAGAGTATTCCTGAATAAATCCCCCATATACCTGCTGGATGAACCCGGTAACTTTTTGAATGAGGAGCTCGAAGAATTGCTCCTCCACTCTATTAAAAAATTGTCTAAAGAAAAAGTTGTACTAGTCGCGAGTCATCAGCCAAGAACCATTCTCGCATCCGATCGGCTATCTATTTTGAGCGACGGAATTGTATCGGAGAGCGGCTCACCGGATGATCTTTTTCCAAATTTCGTGGAGATTACTGATGCAGGGGAGGATCAAAGATGAGAGAACTGAGTGAAATACTTCAAGAGCTTTATAGTTTAAAAAAGAGAGTTTCACTATCTCTTGTTCTTGGCATTTTTACGGTTATTACGGGTGTGGGACTGCTTGCAGCATCCGGATATCTGATCAGCTGGGCAGCGCTGCGTCCGCCAATTTTGGATTTGATTCTGGTTCTGGTAGCTGTCCGGTTTTTCGGGATCTCCAGAGCTGCCTTCAGATATGCGGAACGACTTTTTTCGCACGACCTTACTTTTAGAATTCTCAAAAATTTACGGGTCCATTTTTACGAAAAAATCGAACCGCTGCTACCCGGAAAAGCGATTGAGTACCGTTCTGCTGATTTACTGAGCCGTTTTTCTGACGATGTGGACCAGCTCCAGGAATTTTATCTGAAAACAGTCAGTCCGGTAGCTATTGCACTTTTCTTTATTGTTCTCACCACCATTCTGACAAGCTGGTATTCACCGATTTTGGGTTTCACAGTTTTCACTCTTATGCTTTTAAATGCATTTCTGATGCCAATTTTTGTTAGGTACAAAGCGGGAAAGTCTGCCGAGGAGTTATCCGTCGGAAACGCTGAGCTGAGCCAATTTATGAGTGATCATATCCGTGGGGCGAACGATCAGCTGTTTTCCGGCCATCATCAGCAGTGGATTAGTAATGGCGAAGAGATCATTGATGAACTTTCTGAAATTCAGAAAAAAAGAGCGGGCGCTTTTGGTCTGGAATCCGGCCTGTTCATGCTAATAAGTCATATCAGTTTACCGGTCTCTTTCATTATGCTTTTGCCGTTAATACTGAAAGGTGAAATTAGCGGACTTGTTATGACTGCAATTGTACTGGGTATTTTTTCAGTTTTTGAGGCGCTGGAACCTATGGGCAATGCGCTTCAGCATTTTTACGAATCCAGAGAGGCGGCCGGCAAATTACAAGAGATAACTTCTACATCAGAGTCAGATCTAGAGAGAAACAAAAGAGTTGATTTTGCTCCCAACAAGTATTCAGTCACTTTTCAAAACGTACAATTTGGTTACCGTGATAAGCCGGTACTCAAAGGATTGAATGTGAAGATTCAAGCCGGAGAGCATGTGCTTCTGAAGGGGGCTTCCGGATGTGGGAAAAGTACCATGGCTCACCTGTTGGTTAAATGGTTTGAACCTTGGGAAGGGGAAATCAGAATCGGAGATCAAAGCATCAATGAATATAGAGGAAGAGAAGTTCGCCGATACATAACCGTGGTAGGGCAGCATACGCGGCTGTTCAATACCTCACTCCGAAATAATTTGAAAATTGCCAAACCGGAGGCAACTGATGAAGAACTGGTAGAGGCACTCAATCGTGTTGGATTTAGTGAAACACTTAAGGTCCTGCCTGATGGATTAAGTACACAAGTAGGTGAACTGGGTTTAAGATTGAGTGGTGGTGAACGCCAGCGGGTATCGCTGGCAAGGGCACTTCTAAAGGATGCACCCATCTGGATTCTGGATGAGCCTCTTTCCAGCCTGGACCGTGAGATGGCAGACGAAATTATGCACACCCTTCAAGATTTAATAGAGAGCAAAACAGTGCTGCATATCACGCATCAAAACAGCCGATACTTTACTGCCGATAAAGTATATCTAATGAAAGACGGTACCGTGTATGAAGAGGCCGTTCAACTTGTTTAACGGCTGAGTTATATATGATATTAAAAAAAAGAGACAGGGATGCGATCCCTGTCTTTGAAACTTGATGCACCGAAAATTCAGGTGCGTTTAGTTGAGATCTTTTCTGCAAAAATACCAGTCAACGCATTCATACCCTTCTTCCATACGTTTTTCCGCTTCTTCAGCAGTTGCAGGCGGAGGCACAATTACCTTATCACCGGGCTCCCATCCTTCAGGGGTGGCAATCTTGTGCTCATCAGAAGTCTGTAAGGACTTAACGAGTCGAAGAACTTCCTTCACAGAGCGTCCGTTGGTCATAGGGTAATAGAGCATTGCTCTGAGGATTCCTTTATCGTCAATGATAAATGTGGTGCGAACTGCAGAGGTGTCACTGGCACCGGGCTGAATCATTCCATATGCATTGGCAACTTTCATCGACAGATCTTCGATAATCGGAAATGGGATTTCTACCCCAAATTTTTCCTTGATATTACGTACCCATGCGAGGTGCGAGTGAGTGCTGTCAATTGAGAGTCCTAGCAGTTCAGTATTCAGCTCGTTGAATTTGTCAGCATTTTCAGCAAATCCGATAAATTCAGTAGTGCAAACGGGAGTGAAATCTGCCGGGTGCGAGAAAAGTACCAGCCACTTTCCCTCATAGTCTTTCAATGATTTAACACCTTGAGTAGTTTTCGCTTCAAAATCGGGTGCCCTTTCGTTGAGTCTGGGCATTACTGCGTGTTGTTGATCTTCCATGGTCTATTTTTACTCGGTTTATATTTATAAATACATGTTAATACAAGTAATATATTTTAATCAATAACTGAGTTCAAATAGAACTTTACTATAGTGTGCATTTGAATCAACGATGCTGCGTTACTTTATGCGATTTGATTGGCGGAGCTGACCAAATGTATTGTGTTTGGTTTTTATGATTTACCTCGTGCCTGACCGGTATACCTGAAGAGTGATGCTGCCACTACAAACAGAGTGATAAAGAATCCGTTAACAGTTATGATTTCAAATATGGAGCTTCCTGTTGCATCAGCCATGCCGATCGTCAGTGCAATAACTGCAATCACAGCTTGCATAACAGCCATTGCAAACATGGTAAGCATCATGCCCTGGGGTTTGAATTTCGATATAAATCCGCCGCAAATCCCTGTAAAAATCACAAGGAAATAGAGCAGATTGATGTCATTATTTTCCGAACCAATAATACCTACCGCCATATTCACCCAGACGAGGAAAAGTCCGGTAAACAATGCAAAACCAATTGCAATTCGATACATCATTTCCCCCGATGTTCTTGTGACAAGAGTGTAAGTAAGCCCGGTGCCGAACAGTAGAGTGCCGGCAATCACAAAATCGGAGAGTGTCCATGCTACTTCGTTTGTAAACTGCATGGCAATCAACGGTATCATTAAGAGGAGTATCGTTCCAACGGCGGGGTAGGCGATAGAGGGTAGAATTTTGCGTTCCATATTTATATAAATTAGCTGTTTAGAGTTTTTAGTTTGGATTTTGTTATGAAATACCAACCGGATCCTGTTACAATCATTAACAGTGGAATGGCACCAGGCTCGTCCTCGATAGTGATCATGTATATCAACAGAATGATTCCCAATAATGTGACTAGAACCGAGATGATTTTTTGGAGTTTAAGCTTGTTATTTTGTTTTGTATTCATGACTCTTTCTGTGATTTTATGATCTGTTCTAAAGCCTTGAGATGATGATCAAAAGCTTTTTTCCCTTTTGAAGTCATGGAGTATTTGGTATTTGGTTTGTTGTCGATAAAGGATTTTTCCACACCAATAAACCCTTCCTTTTCCAATTTTTTAATGTGTGTGGCAAGGTTGCCATCCGTTACATCCAGGAACTCCTTCAGTGAGGTGAAGTCGAGAGAATCGTTCACCGCCAGTACTGACATGATTCCAAGCCTGATTCTGCTTTCGAATGCTTTATGTAAATCATCGAATGAAATATTCACTTTGAATCACCGCTCGTATCTGAAGTGCATATAAATTCCATAGATGATGTGAACTGCACCAAACCCTGTTACCCAAAACAGCAAACTATACTCAATGAACCATACACTAATCAGACCCAGGATGATTTGTATACATCCCATGAAATTTACTTCAGGGATTGTAAACTGTCCGGCATTGATCAGGGCAAGTCCATAGAATAGCAGCATGAGAGGTGCAGCTAATCCGATCAACCCGTGTGCTGTTAGTAGTAAAATTAATGCACCTCCCGTAAACAGCGGAATGGCCATATGTACTAAAAGGCGTTTAGAGGTTGTGTTCCAAATGGTTTCATTTCTTTTATGGGCTTTCCGCCATGAGAGATAGATCGCCGTTACTAATGCCAGGACCAACACCCCCGCCGCAAGCAGTGTAA
>Ga0209936_1000749_pt1 | contig 18782 bp, 19 predicted proteins | sample SalPonR1_A_D1_MG_FD_185694 | JGI IMG/M metagenome (GOLD analysis project Ga0209936, IMG submission 185694) | Salt pond soil microbial communities from South San Francisco under conditions of wetland restoration - Salt Pond MetaG R1_A_D1_MG... ... | reverse complement strand
ACGTTGGCGCTTGATTCGCGCCGCGTCGGGATCGTCGGGCGCAACGGGTCGGGCAAGACCACGCTGGCGCGGCTGATCGCCGGGCTGATCGCACCCGATGCCGGGCGCGTCATGGTGGCGGGCGTGGATGTCTGCACCGACCGCAAGGCGGCGATCCGCACGGTCGGCATCCTGTTTCAGAACCCCGATCACCAGATCATCTTTCCCACCGTCGAAGAGGAGCTGGCCTTTGGTCTGCGCCAGTTGGGCCAGCCCAAGGCCGAGGCACGCGCAGGCGCACACGCCATGTTGGCGCGGTTCGGGCGCGAGGACTGGGCAGAGCGCGCGGTCGATGGGCTCTCGCAAGGGCAGCGCCATCTTGTCTGCCTGATGGCGGTTCTGGCGATGGAGCCGCGCGTGATCGTGCTGGACGAGCCCTTCGCGGGGCTGGATATCCCGACGATCCGCGCCTTGCGCCGCTACCTCGAGGCGCTGCCGGTCACGCTGATCCAGGTGTCGCATGACATCAGCGCGCTGCAATCCTATGAGCGGGTGATCTGGCTGGAGGGCGGGCAGGTCGCCGCCGACGGCCCCGCCGGGGAAACGCTGGCGCGTTACCTTGCGGCGATGCAGGAGGTGGATGATGCTGACGCTGACCTCTGAGATCCGCACGCCTTATCATCCGATCCGCGCAGGCGCCAAGCTGGCGCTTTTATGCGCGGCGACGGTGGGGCTGTTCATGCTGGACAGCCTGGGCGCGATGCTGGCCGCGAACGCGGCCGTCGCAGGGCTTTACCTTGTGCCGGGGCGGCAATTCGCCAAGGATGGTCTGCGGCTGCTGAAGCCGGTCTGGTTCTTCGTGGCGCTGGTGCTGGCCTGGCATCTGCTGACGCAGGACGGGCGCGCGGGACTTATCATCGCGTTGCGCCTGACGGCGGCGGTGGCGCTGGCGAACCTGGTCACGATGAGCACGCGGTTCGATGATATGGTCGAGGTGGTGCTGTGGCTCTTGTCGCCGCTCAGGCGGCTGGGGGTCAGGACCGCGCCCATCGGATTCGCGATCGTGCTGGTGGTGCGCTTCATCCCGGTGCTGCTGGCCAAGGCGCGCAACCTGATCGAGGCCTGGCGCGCACGCAGCCCACGCCGCGCGGGCTGGCAGGTGGCGCTGCCGATCGCGCTGGTGGCGGTCGACGATGCCGAACACGTGGCCGAGGCGCTGCGCGCGCGCGGCGGTTTTGACGCAGAGTGAGCCGCAGGGGAACGCGCGAAGAAACAAACGACTGAACGACAAGAAAACGGACAGACAGAAGGAAACGCGACATGGAACGTCAGATCACACTTATCGCCCTTTTCGCCGCGCTGATCGCGGTGCTGGGGCTTGTGCCGCAATTCACTCTTGCCTCGGGTGTCCCGATCACTGCACAGGGCATGGGCATCATGCTGTGCGGCACGGTTCTGGGCGCCAAGCGCGGCGCGCTGGCGGTGCTGTTGTTCCTGGCGCTGGTGGCGCTTGGCCTGCCGCTGCTGGCGGGGGGACGTGGCGGCCTGGGCGTCTTTGTCGGCCCGACCACCGGCTTTTTGATCGGCTTTCCGATTGCCGCCTTCGTGGCCGGCTGGATCGTCGAGCGGATGCGCAACACCCCGATCCTGACCGCCGCCTTCATCGGCGCGGTGATCGGCGGGATTCCGGTGCTTTACGTCTTTGGCGTCATCGGCATGTCCATCACCCTGGACAAGACGCTTGTCGAGGCCGCGCTGCTGGTCACGCCGTTCATTCCTGGTGACCTGATCAAGGCCGGGCTGGCCGCCGCGCTGACCGCGTCGCTGCTCAAGGCGCGTCCGGCCAGCGTGCTGTCGCGCGGTTAAGCGCCTTCGAGGCGGTCGAAATCGAGCGGCGTCCTGTACTCGATTTCGACAAAGGCCATCGGCTGCGTGCCGGCATTGATCACGTTATGCTCGATGCCGGTGGGCCGGTGATAGGTGCGCCCCGGCGGCAAGGTGACATCGTTCGCCGTGCCGTCGGGCATTTCCAGTTTCATGCGGCATTCGCTCAGGGCAACGATGACATAATCGAAGCCGTGGACATGCCAGCCGGTTTCGGCACCGGGTTCGAAATCGAAACGGGTGACGCGATGCTGGTCGGTGTCGGTCAGTATCTCGGGCTGTGCTTCGGGGCGGTCTGACATCTGTGGCCTCCTGAAAAGCTGAAAACGATCAGGCGCAGCTTAGCGGGTCGTAATGGCTTGGCAAGCGCCGCCAGCCGCCGCGCGCATTCAGGGATGGATCACCACGGCACCGCCCTGCCCCGGCGCTAGATGCCCCAGGCGGCGCATTTGCGGTCTATGGTCTTGCGCGACACGCCAAGGCGGCGGGCGGCCTCGGCGCGATTGCCGTCGCAGGCGTCCAGAACATTGAGGATATGGCGCTGTTCCACCAGTTCGAGCGTTTCGATCGCCTCGGGGCCGGTGATCGCGCCCGCGCCCGAAAACTCGACAGGGAAGGCCCCGAGGATCACCGAGCGTTCGATCAGGTTGCGCAATTCGCGCACATTCCCGGGCCAGTCATGGCGGCTGAGCTTGAGCAGGACCTCCTGGTTGAGATCGAGCTTGGGCAGACCCAGGCTGCGGGAAAACTCGCTCATGAAAGAGACCGCGAGTTCGACGATATCCTCGCTGCGTTCCCTGAGCGGGGGCATTTCGATGCGAAACACGTCGAGCCGGTGGAAAAGATCGGCGCGAAACCGCCCCTCCTTCACCGCCTGTGGCAGATCGGCATTGGTGGCGAACAAAAAGCGCAGGTCGAGCGGGATATCGCGCTCGGCCCCGGCGGGGCGCACGCGGTGATCCTCGAGCACGCGCAAAAGCGTCGCCTGCACCTGTTGGGGCAGTTGCGCGACCTCATCCAGAAACAACGTGCCGCCATCGGCATGCAGAAACAGCCCGTCCTTGCGCCGTGTGCCATCCTCGATCACGCCAAAGAGTTCGGCGGCGATCTGGTCGGGCGAGATCGCCGCGCAATTGACAGCAACGAAAGGCTTTTCGGCGCGATCCGACATCCCGTGAAGAGTGCGCGCGGCGACTTCCTTGCCGGTGCCGCTGGCGCCGGTGAACAGAACCGAACTGGGCAGCGGCGCCACCCGCGCCAGCATGTCGCGCACCGATTGCAGGGCCGGGGAATTGCCCAGAAGCCGCGCCTGCACGACGCTGTTTTCCGAAAGTTCGTGGCGCAGCAGGTAGTTGTCGCGTCGTAGGTATTTGCGGTCGAGCGCGCGGGCGGCGGCGTTCAGAATCTGGTTGGCGCGAAACGGCTTGAGCACGAAATCCGCCACCCCGGCCCGCAGCGCCCGTATCGCGGTATCAAGATCGGCATAGGCGGTAATCAGGATCGCATCGGCAAAAAGCCCGACGCGGCGCTGTTCGACCAACCAGTCGAGCCCCGATGTTTCGGGCATCACGTTGTCGACGATCACCAGATCGAAATGCGCCTGGTCGAGAATGCCCGACGCCTCGCGCGCCGAGCGCGCCTGTTCCACACGTTTGCAGCGCGGGGTCAGCACCTTGGTCAGGAAATTGCGCATGCCCGGCTCGTCGTCGATCACCAGGATCGACGCGGCGGCGAGGTTCTCGCCATAGTCGTCCTCGGGGCGGCCATCGCCCTTTTGTTGCCCGCCCGCCGCGGTCATTCGGCCGCGTCACCCAGGCGAACGGCGGCACCGGATTGTCTGTCCTGACTGGAGAACCCGATCTGGTGCAGGATGTAGTCGCTGGCAAAGGCAATCACCACGCAGGCGGCAAGGGCGGTATAAAGCGCTTTCATTTCAGTTCTCCTGTTGGGGGGATGATGAATCCGGCGCCGTGGCCTTGCGCAGGAAGGCGACGAGATCGTCGCGGTCGGAGGGGTCGGTGATACGTTGCATCGGCATCTTCGTGCCGGGGATGAAATGGTCCGGACCGATGTCGAACAGCGCGTCGATCGTGTTATCCGACCAGGTGATATCCGCGCCCGCCAGCGTTTCGGAATAGGGATAGCCCGGCAGCGCCCCCGCCTTGCGCCCGAACACATCATATAGCGTCGGCCCCGCCTTGCGCGAGGGCGGCGGCGTCAGCGCATGGCAGACCGAGCATTTGCGCATGAACTGGCGCTCGCCATTGGGCATTGTCGCAGGATCACGCAGGAAGCTGCGTTGCTCCCCGCCCGCCGGATCGAATTCGCTCAGCATGGCGACGGGCCAAGAATAGACCACGTCGTCAAGCCCTCCCGCCAGGATCGAGGCGCCGTCATCGGCGAAGGCAAGCGCCCAGACCGGACCGCGGCGCATGGCGCGGAAATCGCGGGCGATGCGCCATTGGGCGCTGTCGATCATCATGATGAAGCCATGCCCGTCGCCCACCGCGAGCTGGGCGGTTGGCGCGTGATGCGCCATGGAAAGGATCGGGCGGCGATCAAGCGAGAAATCGGCGATCTGCGCGCCGCTTTCGGGGTCGATCACACGGGTGACGCCATCGACCGCGCCATAGGCCAGCCAGCCGTCATCCGGCCCCAGGATAAAGCGGTTCACGCCAAAGCCGTGATTGGCGAGAATCCGGTTGCTGCCGTCATCCGTGTTCCAGATCCGGATCGTTCCATCCGCCGAGGCCGAATAGAGCCGGTTGCCCCGCGCGCCGAAGGCCACGGCGTTCACCCCGGCGTCATGCCCCTTGAGGAAACGTGGCGCGGCTTCGCCCGTAAGCGGCCAGAGGCCGATGCTGCCGTCCCAGCTGGCCGAGGCCAGCAGCGCCCCATCGGGCGATTGCGCCAGCGCCGCGACCTTGCCCTTGTGACCGTCGCGCCGGGTGGCCGCGCCGCTGTCGATATCCCACAGGATCACCGCGAAATCGTCGCCCCCCGAGGCCAACCGCCCCGGCCCCAGAAAGATCACAGTGTTGACGGCCGCGCCATGCCCCTCGAGCCAGCGTGGTTCGCGCCCGCGCCAGAGCCCGACGGAGTTGTCGAAACTGGCTGTCGCCACCTGCCCGCGCGCATCGTCATGGGCCACGCCCATGATCGGGCCGCCATGACCCTTGAGCGTGGTGAAGTCCTGCGCGGCGGCACCGAGGGCCCCGGACATGCAGAGCATCAAGGCAAGGACCGGCCTGAACATCGCTTATTCCGCCGGTGTCGCCGCCTTGCCGTCCCTCACGGGGGCCTCGCCTTTTTCCTGAAGCTCCTCGAGCCACAGGCCGTGGTGTTCGCGCGCCCATTGCTCTTCGACCTCGCCCGAGCCCATGGCATCGAACGCGCCTTCCATGCCGACCGAGCCGATATAGATATGCGCGAGGATGATGCCCATCAGCACGAAGCCGACGATCGCGTGCCAGGCCTGCGAAAGCTGCATTTCCTGGTGCGGCGCAAGGTCGGTGGGCAGAACCCCAAAGCCCAGCAACTGCGGCAATCCGGTGTCGTTGAGGATCACGAAGGTCTTGGCGAACATCGGAATTTCGAAGGGAAACAGAAGCGATACCCCCGAGACCGAGATCGACACGCCCAGCACCATCACCGACCAGAAGATCAGCTTCTGTCCGGCATTGAACTTGCGCGCCGGAGGATGCACGCCGGATGTGAAGATGCCGCCCCCCACCGCCAGCCACTTGAGGTCGGTCCGGTTGGGAATGTTATGTGCCACCCACATGACGAAGGCCATGACGAGACCCAGCATGAAGGCCCAGGCGAAATTGTTATGCACCCATTTCGAGGCGAGTGCGATGGTCGAGAACGCCTCATGCCCGAAGGCCGGGATCAGGAATTGACGCCCCATGAGCGAAACCAGCCCGGTAATGCCCAGCACGATGAAGGACCCCGCCATCAGCCAATGGGCGAAGCGTTCGATAAAGGCGAAGCGCGTCACCGTGCGGCCGGTCTTTTCGCCGTCGATGCGGATCTTGCCGCGAAAGAGGTAAAACAGCACCAGAAGGCCCAGCACCGCCACAAGGCCCCAGCCGCCATAGGTCACAAGCGGACCCTCGCGGAATTGCAGCCAGGCCATGCCGGCATCCTGCACCAGAACCTTGGCCTCATCGCCCCCGGCCGAGACCTTCACATTCGCGTCGTTGAAGCGCAGATCGCGCCAGACATCGGAATCCGACACCCCGCCCAGAGGGCCGAGGCCGGGCGCGGATTCACCCGCCCCCTCAGAGGTGCCGCGCCGGAACTCGTTATCGACCGTCTCGCCGCGCTGGCGGGCAAGGATGTCTTCCAATGTGGGCGCGCCACCGGTTGCGGCGCGGTCGCCCTGCGTGCCACCCGAGGCGGCGCCGGAATCAGAGGTCGTGTCCTGCGCGGTTCCAGGCCCGGCAAGGGGCGCGGCCAGCAACAGGGACAGGATAAACGTATACAGAAGACGGGTCATGGCGATCTGTCCGATATATCAGGTTAATGGCAATGCAGGACGGGCGGCACGCTTGGCCGCCCGCCCGCATGTCACGGGCCGGGGGCGCGGCGAGCCGCGCCCCGCAAGCCGAAAGGATCAGCCGCCCTTTTGCTCATAGGCGGTGCCCCAGCCCCAGGCCCCGCTGCCGAAGCCGCGGGCCACGACGCGTTCGCGGTAGATGCCCGACACGACGTCGCCATCCCCCGCCAGAAGCGCCTTGGTCGAGCACATCTCGGCGCAGATGGGCAGTTTGCCCTCGGCGATCCGGTTGCGCCCGTATTTCTGGAACTCGGCCTGGCTGTTATTGTCTTCGGGACCGCCGGCGCAGAAGGTGCATTTGTCCATCTTGCCACGGCTGCCGAAATTGCCGGCCTGCGGGAATTGCGGCGCACCGAAGGGGCACGCATAGAAGCAATAACCGCACCCGATGCACAGATCCTTGGAGTGCAGGACCACACCGTCTTCGGTCTGGTAAAAGCAGTCCACGGGGCAGACCGCCATGCAGGGCGCGTCGGAACAATGCATGCAGGCCACCGAGATCGACCGCTCGCCGGGTTTGCCATCCTCGATGGTCACGACCCGGCGCCGGTTGATGCCCCAGGGCACTTCATGTTCGTTCTTGCACGCGGTGACGCAGGCGTTGCATTCAATGCAGCGTTCGGCGTCACAGAGGAATTTAGCTCTAGCCATTTCCGTTTCTCCTTATGCTGCGCTGATCTTGCAGAGAGTCGCCTTGGTCTCCTGCATCTGGGTGACAGAGTCGTAGCCGTATGTCTGGGCGGTATTGCATGATTCACCCAGAACATAGGGGTCCGCACCGTCGGGATATTTGCTCCGACGGTCTTCGCCCTGGTAATGGCCGCCGAAATGGAAGGGCATGAAGGCAACGCCCTCGCCCACCCGTTCGGTGACCATGGCCATGACCTTGACCTTGCCGCCCTCGGGCCCTTCGACCCAGACCTGCGCGCCGTCACGCACCCCGAGATTATTGGCATCCCGCGGATTGATTTCGACGAACATGTCCTGCTGAAGTTCGGCCAGCCAAGGGTTGGACCGGGTTTCATCCCCGCCGCCCTCGTATTCGACCAGACGCCCCGATGTCAGGATGATCGGGTAATCCTTGGCGAAGTCGTTCTTCTGGATCGACGCATAGAGGGTGGGCAGACGATAGTCGTGCCGGTCCTCGTAGGTGGGATAATCCGCGACCAGATCGCGCCGGTTCGTATAGAGCGGCTCGCGGTGCAGGGGCACCGGATCGGGGAAGGTCCACACCACCGCGCGGGCCTTGGCATTGCCGAAGGGTGCGCATTCATGCTTGATCGCGACCCGCTGGATCCCGCCCGAAAGGTCGGTTTTCCAGTTGGTATCCGGACCGGCGATCGCGTCGATCGTGGCGCGTTCGTCATCCGTCAGGTCGCCATCCCAGCCCAGATCCATCAGCATCTGCATGGTGAACTCGGGATAGCCGTCCTGGATTTCCGAACCCTCGCTGAAGACGCCCTCGGCCAGAAGGTTGTCGCCATCGCGTTCCACCCCGAAACGGGCGCGGAAGGTCAGGCCACCCTTACTGACGGGTTTGGACATGTCGTAAAGGTTCGGCGTGCCGGGATGGTTCATCTCGGGCGTGCCCCAGCTTGGCCATGGCAGGCCGTAGTAATCGCCATCCGCCGGACCGCCGATCGCCTGAAGGCTGGTGCGGTCGAACGTGTGCTGGTTGGCCATGTGCATCTTGAGCCGCTCGGGGCTCTGGCCGGTGTAACCGATGGTCCACATCCCGCGATTGATCTCGCGCAGGGTGTCCTCGATATCGGGGGTCACCCCGTCATCCTCCAGCGCGATATTGCGGAAGATGCGGTCATGGAAGCCGAACTTCTTCGAGAACAGGCCGATGATCTCGTGATCGGTCTTGCACTCGAACAGCGGCTCGACGACCTTGTCGCGCCATTGCAGCGAGCGGTTCGAGGCCGTGACCGAGCCACGGGTTTCGAACTGCGTGGCCGCGGGCAGAAGATAGACACCGTCGGTGCGATCATTGAGCACCGCCGAGACCGTCGGGTAGGGATCGATCACGACAAGCATGTCGAGCTTTTCCATCGCCGTCTTCATCTCGGTCATGCGGGTCTGCGAGTTGGGCGCGTGGCCCCACAGCACCATGGCCCGCACCTTGTTGGGCTGGTCCATGTTCTCGGTGTCTTCCAGCACGCCGTCGATCCAGCGGCTGACCGGGATGCCCTTGAGGTTCTGGAGCGACTTTTCCTTGCCGTCCGCGCCTTTCAGCGTGTCGAACTGTGCGGCCAGCCATTCGGGGTCTTCTTCCCAGACACGGGCCCAGTGGCCCCATGCGCCCGCCGACAGGCCGTAATAGCCCGGCAGCGTGTGCGACAGCACGCCAAGGTCGGTTGCACCCTGCACGTTGTCATGACCGCGGAAGATGTTGGTGCCACCGCCCGAGCGGCCCATGTTGCCCAGCGCCAGCTGCAGGATGCAATAGGCACGGGTGTTGTTGTTGCCGTTGGTGTGCTGGGTGCCGCCCATGCACCAGATCACGGTGCCGGGGCGATTGTTGGCCAGGGTGCGCGCGACGCGCTCGAGCTGGCTGCCCGGCGTGCCGGTGACGCGCTCGACCTCTTCGGGGGTCCATTTGGCCACTTCGGAGCGGATCTGGTCCATGCCCCAGACACGGGTGCGGATGAACTCCTTGTCCTCCCAGCCGTTCTCGAAGATGTGCCACAGAAGCCCCCAGACCAGCGCCACGTCGGTGCCGGGACGGAAGCGCACATATTCGTCGGCATGGGCCGCGGTGCGGGTGAAACGCGGATCGCACACGATCAGCGGCGCGTTGTTCTGCTCCTTGGCCTTGAGGACATGCAGCAGGCTGACCGGGTGCGCCTCGGCGGGATTGCCGCCGATGATGAAGATCGCCTGGGATTTGTGGATGTCGTTGTAGGAATTGGTCATGGCGCCGTAGCCCCATGTATTCGCAACCCCCGCCACCGTGGTGGAGTGGCAGATCCGGGCCTGGTGGTCCACGTTGTTCGTGCCCCAGTAGGCGGCGAACTTGCGGAACAGGTAGGCCTGTTCGTTATTGTGCTTGGCGCTGCCCAGCCAATAGACGCTGTCGGGGCCGCTTTCCTCGCGGATCGAAAGCATCTGGTCGCCGACCTCGTCGATCGCCTGCTCCCAGCTGATGCGCTTCCATTCGCCACCCTCTTTCTTCATCGGGTATTTCAGGCGGCGTTCGCCATGCGCGTGCTCGCGCACCGATGCGCCCTTGGCGCAATGCGCCCCGAGGTTGAACGGGCTGTCCCAGCCCGGTTCCTGACCGACCCAGACGCCGTCCTGAACTTCGGCGACGACGGTGCAGCCGACCGAGCAATGCGTGCAGATGGATTTGATGGTATCGACCGCGCCCTGGGCCGCCGAGGCAGCGCTTGCGCGGGTTACGGTGCCGCCCGTGGCACCGATTGCGGCCAGGCCACCGATGGCCAGACCGGAGCCGCGCAGAAAGGCGCGGCGGTCGACGGAATTCCCGGCGACCTCGGACAGGATACTGGTCCGCTGGGAGCGTCTCGCAACCCCGTTGGTCTTTTTCCTAAGCATGTCTGTTTCTCCTCCCGAGCGTGCCCGAATGGGCTTGCTGGGTACTAAGTTGACCGCCGGCAGTCGGGCCTATCGCAACCAGTCGCCGGCAGAGCGGGATGACCTTGTCCGGTTCAGAACCGGGCAGAGTCGAAGTACGCGCGCGTATGCGCGGTGTCCTGCATCCGTTCGGATGCGGGATCGGGCGTGGCCGCTTCGGCCTGCCCGCCGCTCACAGCCGTCACGACCGCGACCGCGGGCGCGCCGGTGGCGGCCATTTTGAGAAAATCGCGACGGCTGGCGCCATCCTCAACCTTCTTTGACATGAGAGTCCTCCTCTCGTTGCAGATGGCGGTTGCCCGCCGGTGAATGCGGATCACTCCGCGCTCATTCGGAAACCCTCGGCCTCGATCTCCATGAACACCCGGCCGACGGCGCCGACGGGAGCATAGAAAACCGAGTTCTTCGCGGCCTCCAAATCACTGAAGAAATGCCCGGCCCATGGGCCGACATGTCTGTTGAAAAACGTCTTCTGATCGCCCAGCGAGGCCGGCGACGCACCGAAGCGGCCGGTGATCATCCCGGCCATCATCTCCATCAGCGAGGCGATGTTGTCTTCGGGCTCATAGACGTTTTCGGCCCGCGTCATCGAGCGCGCGGCCATGTCCCGGCGCAGCGCCGCAAGCGGCTTCTCGTTCAGGAACCCGGTCAGGTAATAGCTGGCATAGGGCAGCAATTCGCCCCGCCCCAGCCCGATGAACAGCGCGTTGAATTCGCGTTCCACGGCAGGCTGGCGTGTGTGCTGCGCGATCCGCGACAGCGCGCCGATGGCGGTGCCAAGGTCGGTCTCGTCGCCCGACAATTTCGCGCTTTGGTCCAGCAATGCCTGATTGGGCGGCCCGGCCAGAAGCACGCCCAGGAAATCGTAAAGATCGGCGCGCAGCCTGTCTTCCTGGGCGATGGCGTCGGTCATGCTGCGTTGCTCCATGGCTGGGTCGGCTCCTGCGCTCATGCCCCGGCCCCATCGCTCGCGCCGAAGGCAAATCGCATCCGGCGGCGGGGGGGCGCTGTTTCGGTGTCGGCTTCGGGTTCGAATCCGGTTTCGGGGGCAAAGGCCGCCCGGTCGCGATCGCCATGCCCCACGTCCGGTGCGTCATGCTGCGCGATCAGCGGTTCGGGATCGGTTGCGGGTGCGGTTTCCGTTTCGGGCGCGGCTTCGGACTCGGGCAGCGTTTCGGATTCCGCCTCGGGTTCCGCATCCGCGGCGTCGGCCTGACGGGCCAGCTCCTCGACATGCGCCATCATGCCCTTACCGACCTGATAGGCGGTCTGCATGTTCTCGAGCACCTTGGCACTGTCGGTGAAATCCTCGCCATAATCCAGCAGCCCATCCAGATTGGCCAGCGCCGGGTTGCTGATCCAAAGGCGGCGCAAGGCGCGGCGGCGAATACGGTCGGGCACGGCCTTGGCCATGAACGCCTTGAAATCGGCACCGGACCCGAGCGTGTCGGGATCGGGCAGGCCCAGTTCCGCGAGAAGCTCCGCATCGCTTTTCTCGGCCTGTTCGGCCTCTTGCAGGGCAGCGACGCGCGCTTCCTCGGTGCGCAGGGCGGCCTGCTCCTCGTCTTGAACCTTCGCCTTGCGGCGGGACCAGAAATCAGCTGCGCGGGTCAATTCAGCCTTTCCTTTCGGGCCTGGGGCGCAAGATAGACATCGGTCAGTTGCTTGACGCGCGGGTCGCCGACACTGTGTTCGACCTTGTCGGTGCGCACCCGGTCGCGGCGGCGCTTCTTGAACTCTTCCTCGATGTGATGCTGGTCGATGAAATCCTGAACCCAGGCCATCAGCCCGTCGGGCATGGCAACCTTTTCGACGATCTCTTCGCCGCTGTCGCAATAATCCTGCGCCTCGTAGGGCGAGGCCGTCACCAGCACCACGTCGAGCGGGGCGATCGCCGCCTCGGCCCCGGTGGCGTGACGCAGCACCACGTAAACACAGGGCACCTGCGCCGCGAGCCCGTGGACATAAGCATCGGTCTCGGCGCCGTGCAGTTCGAGAAGCGGGGTCGCGGCGTGGAATTCGACGCTTTCGCCGTCACGGCGCAGTTCGCGCCAGTCGGCATCGCCAGCACCCGGCAGAACACCGACCGCTTTCCAAGCCCACTTGGCCCAACGGGTCACGCCCGGCTTTCGCCGGATCACGACACCAAGCGGCATGCAGGCATACCTCGACGGATTGTGAACCACACCGTTCCTCCCAGTTCGGTTGATTCAAGACTGGTACAGATTTCGAACCGCTCAAAGTAAAAATTGCATTCAATCGCACACATCGGAAGCGGAGGGACAGAATGGGCAGTCGGATGCGGCACGGACTGCCGCTTTGGACAAAAAGTCCGGCGCGCGACCGGCGCGGCAATCGGGCCATTACCCCGCCAGCGTCTGCCCAACAGAATCACTCGGGTTAGCCGCACGCGCCGCGACGCCGGTCAGGGGCTGGTAAATTCAGTTTACCACGGCTGCGAATCGTGCCTACTCTGAAGCCCGCCCGGCGCAGGATCAGGCGCTGGCACAGCAAGGAAACCCAAGCAGGAATCATGGCCAAGCGATTGATATTATGTAACTGTTCCGGATCCCAGGCGCTTGACGCCGGGGCGATCGAACAGGCGACGGGGCTCAGCTGTTCACAGGTGCATTCGGGGCTCTGCACCACCCAGACCGACCGCGCCGCCGAGGAAATCGGCGCCGGTGACGCCATCATCTGCTGCGCTCAGGAGCGCCGGATATTCGAGGAACTGGCCGCCGAAATCGACGCCCCGGCACCCGGATTCACCGACCTGCGCGACCGCGCGGGGTGGTCCGATGATCCGCGCCCGAAACTACCCAAAATGGCCGCACTGCTGGCCGAGGCCACCCTGCCCGCCGCATCCGGGAAGTCGCTCGATGTGATCTCGGAGGGGCTTTGCCTGATCATCGGCGCGTCGGATGTGGCGCTGGAGGCGGCCACGCGGCTGGCCCCGATCCTTGGCGTGACGGTGCTGCTGACCGATGCGCAAGACCCGCCCGAGACCCGCGATTTCGACACGATCCGCGGGCGGGTGAAGCGGGCCGAGGGCGCGCTTGGCCAGTTCCGCCTGACCATCGACGCGCTGCAACAGGTGGACCCGGCAGGGCGCGGCGCATTGAGCTGGGGCGCGCCGCGCGACGGGGCGCAGACCGATTGCGACGTGATCCTTGACCTGAGCGGCGAGACGCCGCTTTTCCCGGCGCCCCAAAAGCGCGAAGGCTATCTGCGCGCCGATCCCGGCAGCCTGCCAGCGGTGGCCGATGCGGTGCTCGAGGCGTCGCAAATGATCGGCACCTTTGAAAAGCCGCTTTACGTGGCGCTGGAGCCGCTGCTCTGCGCCCATTCGCGCGCCGGCAAGACCGGCTGCACCAACTGCCTTGATGTCTGCCCCACCGGCGCGATCAGCCCGGCGGGCGAGCATGTGGATATCAACCCGATGGTCTGCGCGGGCTGCGGGGCCTGCGCGGCGCTGTGCCCGTCGGGCGCGATCACCTATGACGCGCCGCCCACCGACATGATCTTCCGGCGCATCCAGACGCTGGCTTCGGCCTATCGCAAGGCCGGGGGCGCGGCGCCGCGCCTGCTGGTCACCGACCGCGATTTCGGGGCCGAGATGGTCCGCCTTGCGGCGCGCCACGGGCGCGGCCTGCCCGCCGACGTGATCCCGTTGGACGTCAGCGCGCTTTCGGGTTTCGGCCATGCCGAGATGCTGGCAGCGCTGGCGTCGGGCTTTGCGGATGTGACGATGCTGTTCTCTCCGACCACCGAGCGCGATGCGCTCGACCGCGAGATTCCGCTGGCGCAAGCCATTGCCGGAGAAGGGAAAATCGCCACGCTCGACATTAATGACCCGGATGCTCTTTGCGCGGCGCTTTACGATCCCGCCGCGCTGCCTGCGCCGGTGGATGACCCGGTTCTGCCGATGGGCAGCCGCCGCCAGGTCGCGCGCCTGTCGGCCAAGGCGATGAATCCGCCCGATGCGATGTTGCCCCTGCCCGAGGATGCCCCCTATGGCGCGGTGCTGGTCGATACCGATGCCTGCACGCTTTGCCTGAGCTGCGTGTCGCTCTGCCCCTCGGGTGCGCTGGTCGAAAATCCCGACATGCCCCAGCTGCGTTTCCAGGAGGATGCCTGCCTGCAATGCGGGCTCTGCGCCAATGTCTGCCCCGAGGACGCGATCAGTTACGAGCCGCGCCTGAACCTTGCGGACAGCGCCATGAGCCAGGTCGTGCTGCACGAGGAGGAGCCATTCGCCTGTATCGAATGCGGCGCCCTGTTCGGCGTGAAATCCACGGTCGAGCGGATCACCGAGAAACTGGCCGGCAAACACGCCATGTTCGCCAGTGGCGACGCCGCGCGGATGATCCAGATGTGCGACAATTGCCGCGTGAAGGCGCAGTTCCATTCACAGGACAACCCCTTTGCCGCCGGGGAACGCCCGCAGGTGCGCACCACGGACGATTATTTCAGCAAGCGCCGGGATCACTGATGCCGGATCGGCGCGCCCAGATCGGCCGGCGTCATGGTGGCGACATAGGCCATGATCGCCTCGAGATCATCGAGGCTCATCTCGACCGGAATGATCGGCGGCGGGCGCTCGATGTGGAAGGGCGGCGTGACGTCCTCGACCTGCGTAAAGGACGGATGCGGGTTGAGCGCATAGAAAGCCTCGAACCGCCGCGCCCAGTCCTTCATCGCGCGCAGCATGAAAAAGGACGGGGTGGAGCCGATATCGTTCATGCGGGTCTCTTCCGAGACCACATGGCAGCGCCCGCACAGATCGTTCGAAAGGGTCTTGCCCAGCGCTGCATCCCCCGCGAAGGTCGGCGCGACCTGTGCCGCCCTGGCGCGCTCGGGCGGGCCAAAGGGGGACTGCCCGTCCACCTCGTAGGCGGCGACCGTGCGCTGGCCGATATCGGACAACAGCCAGTCGGCGAACCGAGCCGCGCCCGCATGGCCGCTGTCATGCAATGTCATCCGCCATGTGGCCTGCGGCCCCACGAACACCGCGCGCCCCGTGCCCCCCGCCTCAAGGCTCAGTTCGGCCTCGGCGCCTTCGGGGACCAGATCGACCCCCACCCCGGTCTTGAGAGAGAAGCGCGGCAGCACATATGTCATGAGACCGCTGTCGCGCAGCGCCTGTGGCACCCCCAGGCGCAACCTCTCCGCCTTGGCCACACCCGGCAGGGCGAGGACAACGCAGGCCGCCAGCATGCAAGCCGCGCTGAGGGCGCGAAAGGCACGGCGATGGATTGAAACGATGCGGCGCATGGCCCAAGGGTAAAGAGACCCGGCACATCGCGTCAACGATCTTGAAACGAAGGGAGACCGACATGAGCGACGATATCAGCGATTTCAACATGTCCATGCGCAAGTTCCTCAAGCAGGTGGGCGTCACCTCGCAACAGGCGATCGAGGAAGGGCTGCGCAATGCCGGCGACCTCGAGGGGCGCAGCTTCAAGGCCCGGATGGTCCTGACGGTCGAGGGGCTGGACATTGAACATGAAGTGACCGGCACCATCAAGGGACAGGACTGAACGTGGCATTGACAAGGGATAGCGTCCTCGCGGCGCTCAAGAAGGTCAGCGATCCGCTCAGCGGGTCGGATATCGTTTCGGCCGGCATCACGCGGGGCCTGAATGTCGAGGGCGGCGCGGTGCGCTTCGTTCTCGAGATCGACCCGGCAAAGGCGGACACCTACGAGCCCGTGCGCGCCGCCGCCGAAGCGGCGGTGACGGCGCTGGACGGCGTGAGCGAGGTCTCGGCGGTGCTGACCGCCCATAGCGCCAAGGCGCCGCCCGACCTCAAGGCGCAGCGCAAGACCGAACCCCAGGGCCCCGAGCGCGTGCCCGGCGTGAACCACATCATCGCCATCGCCAGCGGCAAGGGCGGGGTCGGTAAATCCACCGTCTCGGCCAACCTCGCCTGCGCGTTAGCCGCCGAAGGGCGGCGCGTGGGGCTGCTCGATGCCGATGTCTACGGGCCAAGCCAGCCCAGGATGCTGGGCGTGTCGGGCCGCCCCGCCAGCCCCGACGGCAAGACCATCCTGCCGATGCGCAATCACGGCGTCACCATGATGTCGATCGGACTGATGACCAACGACGATCAGGCGGTGGTCTGGCGCGGGCCGATGTTGATGGGGGCGCTGCAACAGATGCTGATGCAGGTGCAATGGGGGGCGCTTGACGTGTTGCTGGTGGATCTGCCGCCCGGCACCGGCGACGTGTCGATGACGCTGGCGCAAAAGACGGTGGTGGACGGGGCGATCATCGTCTCGACCCCGCAGGATGTCGCGCTGCTGGATGCGCGCAAGGGGATCGACATGTTCAACCAGCTCAAGGTGCCGGTGCTGGGCATGATCGAGAACATGTCCACCCATATCTGCAGCCAGTGCGGCCATGAGGAACATGTCTTCGGCCATGGCGGGGTCAAGGCGGAGTGCAAGAAGATGGGTGTGCCCCTGATGGCCGAAGTGCCGCTGCATATCGACATCCGCACCGCCTCGGATGGTGGCGCGCCGATCGTGGTCTCCAAACCCGACGCGCCCCAGGCGCAGGCCTTCCGCGATGTGGCCCGCGCGCTGGTGGCGCAGGGCGTGGCATGAGGGGGGCGCCATGAGCACCCCCGCCTTCCCGCCGCTGATGTCGGGCCATCCGGTGGATGCCGGGATCGACCCGTTCGACAAGGCCTGCGCCATGGCGGCGCTTGGCTGCGATGCGGGGCTGATCGTCCATAACGTCGCGGCGAACCGGCTGGCGGCAGCGCTGGTCATGGCCCCCGAAGTGCCGCTGGAACAGGCGATGGCCATGCTGCCCGCCTGCGCCCTGGGATTCCAGAACGCGCTCGGCGCGCTTGGCCCGCCGGAAGTGGCGGTGCACTTGGAATGGGCCGGCGGGCTGCAGGTGAACGGCGCGGCCTGCGGGCGCCTGCGCGCCATGGCGGCCCATGCCCGCCCCGACGCGCTGCCCGGCTGGCTGGTGGTGGGGCTTGAACTGCCACTGCTGGCGGCGGGGGCGCATGACGGCGGCACACAGCCCGACACCACCGCGCTTTACGACGAGGGCTGCGCCGATGTGGACGCGACCGAACTGCTCGAAGCCTGGTCGCGCCACACGCTCCACTGGATCACCCGCTGGGAAGACGAAGGGCCGCGCGCCCTTCACGCGCAATGGCGCGGCCTTGCGAAAGGGATCGGCGAGCCGGTGACGCAGGGCGGACTCACGGGCACGTTCCTTGGCATCGACGAAAATTTCGGCATGCTCCTGCGCGACGAGGATGCCAAGACCCATCTCGTGGCACTGAGCACGATACTGGAGCAGGACAAATGAAACTGGCGCGTGCAATCCATTTCGACGAAAGCGACCTGCGGGTCTATGCCAACCCGGCGCGCACGGGTGAATGGTGCATCTCGGGCGGATTCGAATTCTCGGACTGGACCGAGGCCGACCTCAGCGGCAAACAGCGCCAGGCCTTCGCCAATGGCTGGCTTGGGCTCGAGACATCGGGCCGCGTGACCTTCGTCGCCGTCACCACCGTCGAACCCGCCGAGCGCGACGCGCTCACCCAGACGCTGGCTCAGCATTTCGTCGATCTTTACGGCGCCCCCGACATCGCCGCCGCCCTCCCCGTCGCCGAGGCCGAAATCGCACATATGATCGAACTCTGCGAAGATCACGCCCCCAACACCCTGCTGACCGTGGCGCGCGAACTGACCGACGCGGGCGTGCGCGAGAGCTTTCGCGTGATCGAGGCGCAGGAGGCCGGGCTGGAACAATTCGCGATCCACGCCACGCCCGACGAATAAGCGCCGCGTCCGGCCTGACCGTCGGATTTGAGTATTTTTTGCAAGATGAAGCCCCGGATACGCCCGGCCCTTCATCTTGCGATAAATACTCCGGGGGTGAATTGGCCAAAGGCCAAGAGGGGGCCGCGCCCCCTTTTGCAAAGAATAAAGCGCGCCGCAGGCGCTCATTTGGATCACAGCGACCTGAGTACCGCGCCGGGATTCATGATGCCCAAAGGGTCAAGCGCCGATTTGATCGCGCGCATCGCCCAGAGCTTGGCCGGATCGCCATAGCGTTCGAGATCCCCGACCTTGAGCCGCCCGATCCCGTGTTCGGCGCTGACCGAGCCGCCCATCTCGTGAACCAGGTCATGCACGCAGCGCTTGATCGCGTCGCGCGCGTCGAGATGGTCGTCGCGCCGCTGGCCTTGGGCGGGAAAGACGTTGTAGTGCAGGTTGCCGTCCCCCAGATGCCCGAAACAGTTGATGCGGAATGCGCCGAGGCGCTCGATATGATCAGGCGCGCGGGCAATGAAATCGGGGATCGCCTCGAGCGGCAGCGAGATGTCATGCGAGCTCAACGCCCCGATCAGCCGGTTGGCCTCGGGGATCTGTTCGCGCACCTCCCAGAATTCATGGCGCTGCGCCTCGCTCTGGGCGATCAAGCCGTCGCTGACCAGCCCCGCCTCAAGCCCTTCGGCAAAGAGCGTCTCGAGCGCCCCGGCGGGGTCCAGCCCGCGCGCCAGCCCGATATCGACCAGCACGAACCATTCGGGTGTTCTTACAAATGGCTGGCGGATATCCGGCAGGGTCTCGGCCAGGAAATCGAGCCCGGCGCGGTGGATGAGTTCAAAGGCGCTCACCCCCTCGCCCAGATGGTCGCGCGCCAGCGACAGCAGATCAAGCGCCGCGGCCGGGTTTTCGACCACCATCAGTGCCGTGCCTTCACCCGCGGGCCGGGGCGCAAGGCGC
>Ga0209936_1000748_pt1 | contig 18798 bp, 22 predicted proteins | sample SalPonR1_A_D1_MG_FD_185694 | JGI IMG/M metagenome (GOLD analysis project Ga0209936, IMG submission 185694) | Salt pond soil microbial communities from South San Francisco under conditions of wetland restoration - Salt Pond MetaG R1_A_D1_MG... ... | reverse complement strand
TCCTGCTTGGCCTGCTCGACGATCTCGTTGCTGCGCTTGCCGGCCTGATCGATAATCTCGCCGGACTTGGCACGGGCCTCACGGATAATCTGCTCGGCCTCGGCCTCGGCCTTTTCCAGCGCCTTTTCGGCCTCGTCGGATTGCGCCAGGCCCTCGGCAATCTTCTGGCGCCGCTGTTCCATGGCCTGCGTCAGCGGGGGCCACACATACTTCATCGTGACCAGCACCAGCACCAGGAAGGTCCCGGCCTGACCGATCAGGGTGGGAATAGAAATATCCATATCAGTTCCCTGCGGTTGGTTCAGGTTTCAGGCTTGAGGTTCGCAAGCACGATCAACCGGTGATCGGGGTCAGCAACGGGTTGGCGAACAGCAGCAGCGCGGCGAATGCAACACCGATGATGGACAGCGCATCGAGCAGGCCGGCGACGATGAACATGCGGACCTGCAGCATGCCGACCAGCTCCGGCTGACGAGCCGCGCCGTCGAGAAACTTGCCGCCCAGCAGTGCGAAACCGATCCCGGTACCGAGCGCGGCCGAGGCGAAGATCAAGCCGACGGCAATGGCGGTATTGGCCTGGATTTGTGCGATGAGTGCTTCCACTTGTTTATCTCCTGGAGTAGTACTTTGTCAAGAATGAACGGTTACGGGTTGATGACAGCTTTTTTCAATATTCTTCAAACTCAATGTTCTTCATACGCCAACGACAGGTAAACGATCGTCAGCGTCATGAAAATGAAGGCCTGCAGCGGGATCACCAGAATATGAAACACCGCCCAGGCGCCGCCGGGAATGAACTGGATCCACCACGGCAGCATTGCAATCAGGATAAAGATCAGCTCGGCCGCGTACAGATTGCCGAAAAGCCGCATCGCCAGCGAAACCGGCTTTGCAACGAGTTCGACCACGTTGAGCACGATGTTTGCCGGCCAGAGAAATACATTACTGCCAAACGGGTGAAACAGCAGTTCCTTGCCGTAGCCGCCGATGCCCTTGCCCTTGATGCTGTAGATAATGATCAGCGCGAGCACCGAAAGCGAAAGAGCAAACGGCGCATTCACGTCGGCCGAAGGGACCACGCGAAGATATTCGAGCCCGAACACGGCGTTGGCCAGCAGCGGCAGGTAATCGACCGGCACCAGATCCATCAGGTTCCACAGGAATACCCAGACGAAGATGGTCAGCGCCAGCGGCGCAACGAATTGGCGTGGGCCGTGGAAGGACTCGCGCACCGACCCGTCGATGAAATCGACCAGCATTTCCACGAAGTTCTGAAGCTTGCCCGGCGTTTCGGCGGTGGCGCGCCGTGCGGCCAGCCAGAACAGGAACACCATCCCGACGCCGAGCACAATCGAGAAGAACAGCGTATCGACGTGAAAGGCCCACAGACCCTCGCCGATCTTCAGATGCTCGAGATGGTGCGAGACGTACTCGGTCGGAGAGGATCCCGCGGCTGCAACTCCAAAACGCACGATTCAGTCGTCCTTAGTCAATCGTTGTTCAATGCACTGTTCGAATCCATTCGACGCCCGACTTGACGCCCGATCCGCAGCAGTGCAATCCAGTAGGCCACCAGCGTGACCACGTAACCGGCAATCACCGGCAAAAACCATTCGGCGAACATCGCCGCGACGATCACGAACATCACCACGGCCAGCGCCATCTTCAAAAACATGCCGCGATAGAACGCGGCCGCCACGGCCTCCGGCTCGGAGGCCGATACCGCCCCGGCGCGCAACGCCGAGATGGCCGTCAGTACGATGCCGATGCCGCTGCCGGCCAGCACCGCGAGCGCCGACCCTTTCCCGGCGAAAATGCCGGCAAGGATGGCAGCTGCTACCGCCATCATCGCCTGCGTTCTCAGCAGCCAGACTATAGTCCGGGCGAAGCCGGCCGAGTCGTGAACGGTCTGGCTGCTTTCCGACTTGGCGGAATCGTTAGACATGTCGGTAGACAAAGCCTGCCCAATCCCCGCGTCGCATCAAAAAACAAGCGGCCCAATTGAAGCCAGAGCCGCGAAGCCCGCAGATTATACCAGCTTGCGATTCGCGGCTGGGCAAAACTGGATCATTCGGAAGTCTGCGCGCCGGCACAGACTTCCCGAGTACGCTCCCCGGGGCGGTGAACGCGTTGCCGGACCGGGCAGCCAGGGCTGCAACCGGACTACTGGCTTTCGAAGAAGCGCAGCATCCGGTCTCCCCAGAGCGTGAAGGTGACCAGGTGTGTCGCGTCGTCGCTGAAATGCATCTTGAATCCGGCGTCCGACTCGACTGCCAGGCTGTGCACCTGAGTGCCGGTCTCGACGTCCCAGAATCGAAGCTGGCCGTCGCCGCCGGCGGTCGCAATCCTTTCGCCGCCGGGCAGCCAGGCGATGTCCGGCACAAAAGACACGCCGGTCGGCCACCGGATCGTTTCCTGGCAGTCGGGGAGAGACCAGATAACCATATCCGTGGCGTTGGCTTCCTGATCATAGACCGCGCCGGCAAGCCGGGATCCGACCGGATCGGTGTCCAGGTCTTTCACCATGCCCTCGATCACGCAATCGGGAGCATCAGCACCGGTGGTTGCGACGGTTAGTGCTTGCGAACTGCCCGTAGCTATTTTCGTGGCGCTGATCACCGCCAGCGACTGACCGCCGGGCGCCTGAACATCCCGAGAATAGGGAATCCCCTCTCCGGTCGTTCCAGTCAGGTCGAAGCGCACCACACCGGAGCCCACGCCAAACGCGGCCGTGCTATCCGGCGCAAACTCGAGCACATTGAACATGGTGTGTCCAGAGCCGGCATCCCGGATACCCGTGACGTCCTGCATGACGCCGCTATCGGCATGAACGCTGACAATATAAGAGGGCCAGTTGGCGAGGAAAGTCTCACCGTTTTCCGAGATGGCGATCGCCTTCGCCTCGGCGGTGGCGCGGATCATCAGTGATCCTTGACCTTCAACGCGCTTGGGGGACAGTCTGATCGTCTCGCTGGTGCCGTCCACCAGGTTGAACCGATGAATATCAAGACGCGTCTCGACTGGCGGTTCGTCCTTGTAGCTCAGCAGCGCGAAATCGCCCGCAGGCGAAATGTCGAACGCTTGCACCGCCTTTTCAAGCGGCCAGGTATGGACGACCCGGTATTCCGTCACTTCGGCTGTCTCCTGGGCGATTGCTGATGTGGCAAGCAGCATCGCGGCGATGATGATAACTGCACGGACTCTTGGCAAGAACATGGCTAATTCCCTGTTATTGGTGGGCATTCGACGGGTATAACCAGCGGATTTCCCAGAACCCCCATCGAAACACCACAATAGTCTGTGCCGACGGGTTCGTCAAAAACCAGGCGGCAAGGCGGACAAAGCCGACGCCTAGCGGCAGCATCATTGCGGGCGCCGCGGGTTCAGTCGAGGGTCTCACCGAGTTCCAGCAGATGGAACGCCGCGCCCTGGTTGTCCTGGCAGACCACCAGCCGGCCGGCGGCCGTATCGAACGGGCCGTGGTGGACCGAGCCGCCGAGTGCGCGAACACGCGCGGCGGCGTCGTCGGCATCGTCGACGGCAAAATAGACGATCCAGTGCGGCGGCACGCCGCCCCATTCTTCGGTCATCTCGAGGATGCCGCCGTTGGACCGGCCGGCGTTTTCCATGATCCTATACGGCGCGGGCGAGTGCGGATTGACGTAGCCGGTCCAGCCCAGCAGTTCGGCGTAGAAGGCCTGCGCGCCGTCCAGATCTGGCGTGGCCAGCTCGTTCCAGCAAAACGTGCCCGGCGCCTTGATCGCTTCGGCGCCGGGCTCCAGACCGGCTTCCCAGAACGCCACGCTTGCGCCCGTCGGGTCTTCGATGAATGCGACGCGCCCGGCCTCGGAAATCGTCGTGGCCGGGAGCTGAACCTTCGCACCGAGTGCTTCGGCGGCCTCGACGACGGCGTCGGCATCGTCCACGCGAACATAGCTCACCCACGCCGACGGCGCGCCGCCGTCGCGCATCTCGTCGCTCATCCGTCCCATGCCGGCGACCAGCAGGCCGTCCAGAAAAAACCGCTCGTACGGCCCGGCGTCGCCGGCACGGCCGGCGAATTCTCCGGTCCAGCCGAACAGGCCCGAATAGAACACGCGCGCAGCATCCGGGTCGCGTGCGTTCAGATCAACGCGGCAAAAGTCGCCGTGGCGGAAAACGGGCGAAGCGTTCGACATGTCCGATCCCTCTATCGGCCGAATTTCAGCCGCCGGGCTCGCCGGCCGGCTCCCAGAGCTCGATCTTGATGCCGTTCGGATCCATGATCCAGGCGAACTTGCCGTATTCAAGATTTTCAGGCTCACCGACCAGTTCGATGCCCGCCGATTTCAGTTGATCGATCAGCGCATCCAGGTCGTCGACCCGGAAATTCATCATGAACCGCTGATTACTGGGTTGCATGTACTCGGTATCGGCCTTGAACGGCGCCCATTCGGTGCGACCGACATGATCGGGGTTGTCACGATGCCGCCATTCCCAACCCCAGCCGCCCCATTCCGTGAACGGGATGCCGAGGTGGCGGGCGTACCAATCACGCGTTGCATCGGTGTCTTCGGTCTTGAAGAAAAGGCCACCCAGCCCGGTGACTTTTGCCATGCGATTTCTCCTTTGGTTGGGTTGCCGTCAGTCGCACGATCCGCCCGGATAACCGATCGCGCCATCCCGCGATTACTCGCGCAGTGCCGCAACGATCGGCATGCGGGCCGCGCGGATTGCAGGGGCAAGGCCACCGACCAGCCCGATGATCAGCGCGATGACGATGCCCTGCACCAGCAGGCCCGGGGTGACCGCGAAAGCGAACACCACCTGGCTGAAGCTGGAAAAATTCAGCGTCGAAACGGTGAATCCGTTGAACAACAGCCAGGCGATCCCGGCCCCGATGATTCCGCCGGCCAGCGCCAGCAACATCGCCTCGGCCATTACCGACGCCACGATCGCCACCGGCGTGAAGCCCAGCGCACGCAGCGTCGCGATTTCGCGCGAACGGTCGGAAACGGCGGTATACATGGTGTTGAGTGCCCCGAACAACGCGCCCAGCGCCATCAGCACCGCGATGCCGTATCCGGCCACCGATACGAACAGGGAAAGCGCGCGCGATTGCTCGGCGAAATACTCGGACTCGCGCTCGACGCGCACCGAAAGCTGTGGATCGCTGGTGAGCGAATCCTTGAACTCGGCGAACAGCGCCGGATCCTGCAGGCGTCCGTAAACCACCGAAAAGCTGTTGCCTCGCCGGTACGCGCTCTGCAGCGTCGCGCTGTCGGTCCAGAGTTCGGACTCGGCCGACCCGCCGCCGGACTCGAAAATTCCCACCACGTCCCAGCGCTCGGTGCCGAACTCGAGCGTATTGCCCACCTCGAGCCCGGCGAACTGGTCGGCGGCGCCGCGGCCGGCGACCAGCTCCTTGCGCCCGGGCTCGAACATGCGGCCTTCTATGATCCGGAACTCGCTACGGATCCCGGGGGCGTCCGCGCCGACCCCGCGCATCGGCACGTTCGCCTGGGTATCCGACGATTTCTTCTCGATGTCGACGATGACGTAGACCTCCGGCGAGACCATGATCAACTGGGGAGCCTGCGAAATGATCCGCGCCTGGTCGCCCTGGAAGCCGGAATCCAGTTCGGAGCTCGATCCCGAGCGCAGCACGACGACATTGTCGGGCGAGGTGCCCGATTCCAGCGTGTTTTCGAAGCCTCGTGCCATCGAAAGCACGGCGACCAGCACCGCGACAACCCCGGCGACGCCGACGACGGCAACCAGGGAAGTGCCCAGTCGGCCGGGAATGCTTTTCAGGTTCTGCGTGGTGATGGCAATAATCTGTTCCATGATCAGCGCCTCCCCATGGCGTCGATGACGCTTAGCCTGGCCGCTCGCCAGGCCGGCCAGGCACCGGTCACCAGTCCCAGCGCGACCGCCAGCAGCAGGCCCCAGGCCAGCGTCCCGGTGCTCATCGCCAGGCCGGGGAAGAATTGCGCCAGCGCCGAGGCCGCACCCTGTACGAACAATGCGCCGAGCAGCAGCCCGATGACCCCGCCGACGACTGCGACCAGCAGGCTCTCGGCCAGCACCATGCCCGTGACCCGGGCGTCGCTGAAGCCGATCGTCTTGAGCACGGCCAGCTCGCCGGTACGCTCGCGAACGGCCTGCGCCATGGTGTTGCCGGAAATCAGCAGCAGCGTGAAGAACACACAGGCGAGGATCATCTGGACGATCAGGCCGATGTTGCCGAACTGGGCCGCGAAACCGGCGGCGAAACCGGCCTCGGTCGAGGTCTTGGTTTCGGTCGGCGAATTGGCGAAGCGCGCGTCTATCGCATCGGAAACCGGATCGGCCAGTTCGGGATCCTCGATGCGCGTCACGATCCAGCCGATCATGTCCTGGCCGAACTGCCGGGCCTCGTTGAAGTAGTCGTAGTGCATGAACGCCTGCATTTCGTCGGCGGTATTGCCCGTGCCGGTAAAGATCGCGGCGATCTCGAATTCCCAGGCGAACGATCCGTCGAGCTTCGGCCAGATGGTGGAAAAGATCGGCACCTGGTCGCCGACTTCCCAGCCGTACAGGTCGGCCATGGCCTGCCCGACCATCAGGCCGGTGCGGTCCTGCATCAGTCGTTCGCGCTGGTCGGGCGGCATCTCGTATTCCGGATAGATGTCGGAAAGCTTTTCGAGATTGGTCGGAAAAAGACCGAACTGCTGCCTGGGATCCTGGAAATAGCCGCCGAACCAGGTGTAATGCGTGGCCGCGCGAACGCCGTCGACCCCCTCGACACGTGCGACATAGGAAATCGGCATCAGCTGGATGAACGAGACCTTGTGCGTCGTGATCAGCCGATCCGCGCCGGCAAGCTCAACGCCGGCGGTGAAGGCCCGGTTGAGGCCGCCCAGCAGCGCGAACAGGACGAATGCAATGATGACCGACAGCAGCGTGAACAGCGTCCGGAGCTTCTTTCGGCCCAGGTTCTTGCGCACCAGGTGGAACATGCCGCCCATCACGCGGCCTCCAGGATGGTGCCCTTGTCCAGGTGCACGGTTCGACCGGCGTGCTCGGCAGCGACGGGGTCGTGCGTGACCATCAGGATGGTCTTGCCGTGGCGCGTGTTCAGCGTGCCCAGCAGCTCGAGGATCTCGTTGGCAGTATCGCGATCGAGGTCGCCGGTGGGTTCATCGGCCAGTAGCAGATCCGGGTCGCTGACGATGGCCCGGGCGATCGCCACGCGCTGTTCCTGACCACCGGAAAGTTCGCGCGGCAGGTGCTTTGCCCGGTCCTTCAGGCCGACGATCTCCAGCGCGGTCATCGCGCGCTCCCGTCGCTCTTTCCCCGACATTTTCTTCAACAACAAAGGCAGTTCGACGTTGCGTTGCGCGGTGAGTACCGGCATCAGGTTGTAGAACTGAAAGATGAACCCTACGTGGTTCGAGCGCCAGCGCGCCAGCGCCCTTGAACCCAGCCGGTCGATACGCTCACCGCTGACCTCGACCTCGCCGGACGTCGGCCGGTCGAGACCGCCGATCAGGTTGAGCAAAGTGGTCTTTCCGGAACCGGATGGCCCCATCAACGCGGAAAAGTCACCCGCGGCGATTTCGAGATCGAGGCCGTGCAGTACTTCAACCGCTTCGCGGCCCTTTCGGTAGCTCTTGACGACGTTACTGACCGCCACGATTGGTTTGCTCATCGCTTTTCCCTGTCCATGTTCAGATCACTGCTCGATGACGCGCACGCGCATGCCGTCGGAAAGGTTGTCAGCCGTGGCATCGGCGACCAGCCGTTCGCCGGGATTGAGACCGGCGCTGATCAGGATGCCGTCGTCACGCCGAGCGCCAAGGCGCACCGCTCGCCGTTCCAGATTACGCTGGTCGACCACGAACACGTAATTGCGGCCGTCGCTCTCGAACACCGCCCGCGCCGGAACGAGCGACAGGCGGGACGACGCAGCGTCGTCCGCGACGACCGCAGCGTCCGGTTCGGCCAGAAACCGCACGCTCACGCCCATTTCAGGGAGGATGCGCGGATCGCCGGTCTCCAGCGCAACCCGCACGCGCACCGTCGCCTTCTGACGGTCGGCGGCCGGCACCACCGCCTTGACCCGGGCCGGGATCTGCCAGTCCGGGTAGGCATCCAGCCGCGCGACCACCGGCTGGCCGGTCTTGACCCGGTCGATATAGGCCTCGTTGACGTCAACCTCGATTTCCAGCGAATCCATGTCGACGATGGTGCAGATACCGGTGCGGGTGAAACCGCCGCCGGCCGAAACCGGCGAAACCATTTCACCGGCCTGCGCGGCGCGGGCGATCACGATGCCTGAAAAGGGCGCACGGATCGTCAGCTCGCCGATCCGCTGTTGCTGCAGTTCGACTTCGCGCAGCGCCACCGTTATCTGTTCGCGCTGGCTGGCCAGTCTGGCCTCGAACGCATCCACTTCGGTTTCTGCCTGGTCCAGAACGGCCTGGCTGCTCAGCTCGCGCTGTTTCAGTTCGCGCTGGCGGGTGAGGGTGCGACGGGCATTGGCCAGCTGGGCCTCGATCTCGGCCAGCGTGCTGCGCGCCGCTGAAAGCCGCGCCCGGGCCAATTCCAGCTGGGCCTGCTCGGTGGCATCGTCCATGCGGGCCAACACCTGCCCCTGCTCGACCGCCAGCCCTTCCTCCACCAGCACTTCGACCAGCTTGCCGGTCACCTCGGCAGCCACCGTGGCCTGGCGTCGCGCCACCACGTAGCCGGAAGCGTCGAGCACGCTGGCGCGCGAGCTGCTCTCGCCAATGTCGATCATTTCGGGCACCGAAAGGCGTACTTCGGGTACCGCAGCGCGCGAATACCAGGCCCAACCGGCGGCGGCCACGGCCAGCACAATCGCCACGAAAGCAAAAAACATCCAGCCCGGCCGCTTTTTTTCATCGGCAACGGCCGGCTCGATGCGAAGACGGTCGATCAGGTCATCCTTGCTCATGACTGGCATGGTGCCGAAAGGCTTGGAGGTACTCGAGTATACGAGTCGGGCAAGCGATTACCAGTGACGATTGTCATGCAGGTGAAGGCCCCGCGGCGCAATACGCTCCGCCGCGCGAAACGCGCTGCCTCATTTGCTGTCGAGTATTTCCGCCAGCGCTTCTTTCAGTTCGGCGTAACGGAATTCGAATCCGGCTTCCTCCAGCCGCTTGGGCAGCATCTTCGCGCCGGTCAGCAGCAGGCGCGACATTTCGCCGAAGGCCAGTTTCAACGCGATTGCAGGGGCGGGCAGCACCGCCGGTCGATGCAGCGCGTTGGCCAGTGCCTGGGTGAATTCCGCGTTGGTGACCGGGTTCGGCGCCGAGGCGTTGAAAGGGCCCGACAGCTCATCGCGCTCGAGCAGGAAGATCAGGACTCGCACCATGTCTTCGCGGTGAATCCAGGGCATGTACTGGGTGCCGTCGCCGAGCCGGCCGCCGAGGCCCAGTTTGAACGGGGTCAGCGTCCTGGCCAGCATGCCGCCGCCCTGGTCGAGGACCAGCCCGATACGTGCTATCGCCACGCGTGCGCCACAGGCTTCGGCCTTGCGTGCCTCGGACTCCCAGCGGTCGCAGATTTCATGGACGAACTCGTGATTCGGCGGGGTGTCCTCGGTGACTTCACGATCGCCCTGGTCGCCGTAATATCCCATGGCCGAGGCCGAAACCAGCACGTTGGGCGGATTTTCGGCTTTGCCACACAATTCGACGATAGCGCGGGTTATGTCCACGCGTGATTCCACGATCCGGCGTTTTTTTTCATCGGTCCAGCGACCCTCGGCGATCGGCTCGCCGGCGAGGTTGATCACCGCCTCGGGCGCGGCATCGATGAAATCGGAAATGTTGGCCTGGATGTCCGTGCCTTCAGGGAGCTTGTCGCGGGCCTCGTCCGGGCTACGCGAAACTGCCAGCAGCTCATGATCCTTGTCGGCCAGTTCACGACATAGCGGCTGGCCGATGAAACCGGTAGCGCCGGTAATCAAAATCCTCATTGCTTCGCCTCCGTAAATTCATGTCCATGCTAGCGCCAATGGCGCGAGAGGAACATAAAAGGTTGACAAAGAGGCAAATGCTGCAATAATGTAACCTGTAGGTATCATATCGTAACCCTTAATCATCTATTTGTTACTCAAACACCACTCACAGCCTCGGAGAACGACCATGAATGCACAAACCACACCCTCTCCAGCAGAACTTGCCGATCGTAGCCTGCAACTTATTGCCTCGGCGATGTTCGCGGTTGCCCTCGTGTTCTGCCTGTCCGTCGCCGAATTCTTCGCCAGCGAACCGATCGCAGCAATCCTTGATATTGCCGTCAAGGCGCTGGGCGTTGTGATTCTGGGCCTGATGGCGCTCCTCTATTTCTGGAAATTCCGACCGATGAGCCGCGACCAGCGCAGTCGATATCTGGCTGAAGACGGTTTTGTGCACATTGCTTTCCAGAAGGCCATGGCCAAATCCTGGATGCTGAGTTTCTTGATCCTGGTGATATTGCAGGCACTGGACAACCTGATCCTCGAACGGCTTCCGGCAATGCCGCTGGAGACCGTCATTCAAGGCGTTCTGGCCTTCATGCTGCTGCTTTTCAGTGCCGCCTTTCTGTTCTTCACGCGCGCGGGGAGCGGCAATGAGGAATGAACTGGGCAACAGGATCCGGGTCTTCCGCGCCGAACACCGGCTCAGCCAGGCCGAACTTGCCGAGGCGATCGGCGTATCCCGAAAGACCATCAGCACCATCGAGGTAGGCCGGTTCGTGCCGTCCACCATCATCGCACTGAAAATCGCACGCTATTTCCAGGTACCCCTGGAAGACGTGTTTTTTCTCGACGATGCAAGCTGAGCGCGTCACAGATTCCCTGATTCATTTACCCACTTTGCTTGACAGCCTGGAGACGCAAAAATGACCACCGCTTACCGAATGACCATAGCCATGATTCTTGTCCTGGGTACCACCGGGCTGCTTGCCGAAAGCTCGACCGAGTGGCCGGCCGGCGACTGGCGCGGCGTTCTCGACCTGGGTGAGCGACAGCTCGAAATCGTCTATCACCTGGAAGCCGGGGGCAGCACGCTGGGCGGCAGTATGGACGTCCCGGCCCAGGGCGCCATGGGTCTGCCGCTTCGGTCGGTCTCGGTTGACGGCGAACGCCTGGTCATCGAGATGCCGATGGGCGGCGATGCACGCTTTGCAGGTTCTCTAAGCGGCGACACCGTAAAGGGAACGTTCGCCCAGGCCGGGCAGTCGTTTCCGATGACCCTTGAACGTGCCGACGAGCCTCAGCCTCCGGCACGCCCGCAGGAACCCGACGGGCCGTTGCCATACCGGGTCGAGGAGGTATTGTTCGAAAGTCTGGACGGGATCCAGCTGGCCGGTACGCTGACGCGGCCCTATTCGACCGGCCCGTTCCCCGGCGTCGTACTCGTCGCCGGCGCAGGCCCGCACGATCGTGACGGCACCTTCATGAACCATCGCCCGCTGCTGGTGCTGGCCGATCATCTGACAAGAGCCGGCTTCGCGGTGCTGCGCTTCGACGAGCGCGGCGTCGGCGAGTCCGAGGGCGAGTTCGCTCCTGCCACCGCCAATCAGCTCGCAGGCGACATCGCATCGGCCGTCCAAACCCTGCGCGAGCATGAATCAGTCGAAGGCGAACAGGTCGGAATGATTGCCCACTCCGAGGGCGGCCGAATCGGCGCGCTGGCGCTAGCCGCACGCGGCGCTAGCGACTTTGTCGTGCTGCTGGGCGCGCCGGCACGACCCGGCGTCGACGCACTGCGGGCGCAGACCGCACAGTCGCCGAATCCGATCGTCGGGCTTCAAGCCGCCATGGCCGAGGCCGTACTTGAACTCGACGCAGGTACGGACGCCGAACCGGCGCTGCGACGGGCGGGCGAAGAAATGCTCGCCGGGCTCGGAGCCGCGCAACGTAAGGCGTTCGGCGGACGCGAAGAGATGGTCGTGAATCAATTGGTACAAGCACTCGGCCAGCCTCAGGCCCGGTTTTCGCTCTCATTCGACCCACGACCGGCGATGCGGCAAGCAAGCGTTCCGGTCCTGGCGCTTTACGGCGACAAGGACCGCCAGATCGATGCCGCCGGGGCGGCGCGGGCGCTGCAAGCAGCGCTGGGCGAACAGGCCACGGTCCAGACGCTGACCGGACTGAACCATTTCTTCCAGACGGCCGGAACCGGCGCGCCCTCCGAATACGCCACAATCGAGCAGACGATTGAGCCGGAAGTGATGGACATCATCGCTGCCTGGCTGGAGTCGACGACGGCAGGAAATCGTGATCGATGACGTCATCCCCATCGGGAATGCTCAAGCCAGCTGCTGCGCTATCGAACGCGTCTTTTCGGTTGTGGTGTCTCCGGTGTGCAAGGTGGTCTTGCGCTCGAACAGCATCACCAGGCATTCCTCGTCTGCAACGGGATTGTGCTGCATTCCGCGCGGCACCACGAACATGTCGCCCGACCCGAGGTGCACCGTTCGGTCCGGCATCTCCATCTTCAGGCTTCCGCCCAGGATGTAGAACATTTCATCTTCACCGGCGTGGTCGTGCCAGGCCAGCGTGCCTTTGAGTTTGGCCACTTTGACGAAGTGTTCGTCGACTTCACCAATGACTCTCGGTGACCAGTACTCGGTGAGGGATTCGGCGATCTCCAGAGGAGATTTCTTTTCATTCATACCGACGACAATCACTTGTGGATCAAGCGCCAATGTAGCACTGTAGCGCCGGGCGCTTGCGATTCATGCCGACGCGCCGGTCAGCGACTATGCCCGCGTCAGTCCTTGATAGCAGGCTCTTCTTTTTCCGGCGGTTTCGCACTGTCGGGGTAGGGCATCTTCAAATGCCCGTAACGCACCACGATCACGGCGATGGCAAGAATCAGAATCCCGCCCGAAACGGCCAGCACCTGAGCACTGCCGAGGTGGGCGGCTTCCAGGATCAGATAACGCGCCAGAGCCACCATCGCGATATACAACGGCATGCGCACCGGCAGCTTGCCCGACTGCCAGTAAACGTTCACCATCGTGATCACTTCCAGGTAGATGAACAGCAACAGCAGATCGGTCAGCTTGACCTCGCGTGCCTGAATCATTACCCAGATTTCCTGAATGCCCGCAACCACGGTAGCCAGCAGCACCACCCACAAGCCCAGATTCTGGATCAGGGTTGCAGCGTCATTCCCGGTCTTAGTCAGTTGCTTTGTCACTATTGCATTCCTTTTGCGTGAAGCCCCAATTATGGCTTTTGATCGGGCGCGGTGGGAATCCATGCTCAAACCCTACGTGCCGGCTGCAAGATCCGGGTGAATTCCGCTTCCGGCAACCCTAATGCCGCTCTATTCGGCGGGAATGTAAAGTGCACTTGACATAATGTAAGGTCTGCTTTACACTGAACGCAACATCAGGACTCGGGAATCAACGCAATGAGCAGCCTCTCCTTTCACGAAAAAAGCGCGATCGGAACACTTGTCGCCTTGTGGTTTATAGGAATTTTCTATTTCCACTCGGTCTGGGACCTGTGGCAAGCGGGGCAGTTGCATCCAGCCTCGATGACGGGGCTGGCCACCGGGCTCACGATTCTGCTGGTGATCGTCCTGGTGGGCTATCACATCCTGATTGCCGCTACGGCCAGACCACAGCAGGAGGACGAACGCGACCGGATAATTGCCTGGCGGGCCGGAAATATCAGCGGCGTCGTGCTCGGCGTGGCCGTGATCGGCATCGTCGTGCATATCCTCATCGGCGGGTTCTTCGGCAACGCGCTCGCCGAATCGCCGATGCTGATCGCCAATGCATTGATAGCTGCGGTCTTGCTTGCCACGGTGGTCGAGCTTGTGCTGACCCTCGTGTTTTACCGGCGCGGGCTCTGAGATGGGCGGGAGCACGCTCGCCAACCGCGTCCGGTCGATGCGCGACCAACGAGATCACATGACGCAGCAGGCGCTGGCCGACGCGGTCGGCGTCTCGCGCCAGACCATCATCGCCATCGAGCAGGGCCGATACTCGCCCTCGCTGGAAGTTGCGCTGAAGATCGCGCAAGCCTTCGGCGAGCCGGTGGAGCAAGTATTCTGGTTTACTGAAGGCGTCGATTCACAGACCATGATCGGAAATCTTCAGTGAATCTGAACCAGGTCTCCCTGCCGGTCGACGACATGGACGCGGCAACGGAATTCTATCGTCGGCTCGGCTTCTTGCAGATCGTCGATACACCGCACTACGCGCGGTTCGAATGCCCCGACGGCGAGTCGACGTTTTCGCTGTCACTCTGCGAAGCGCCGTTTCACAACGGCGCTATCATCTACTTCGAAAGCGAACGGCTGGACGACTGGGTGGCCGAATTGTCGAAACTGGGCATCGAGTTCGAACAGATGCCCACCGACATGCGATACCTGTGGCGAGAAGCTGTGTTGAAGGATCCGTCGGGAAACAGGATCAAGCTCTATCACGCCGGGAAGAACAGGCGCCATCCGCCCTGGCGGGTCGATCGCAGCACAGATTGACCGGATTGCGGCCGGCCCCCGATCAATGCCCGACCGGAAAGATGCCGTCGGGATACTCAGTGTCATGGTAACCCTTGCTCCCGATTTCACGAGCCAGATCGCTTCTATAGTCCAGGCCTTCGCCGACGTCGCGGATTGCCCGCCGGAAATCATGCTCAGGCCGCCAGCCAAGACGCGCCCGGGCATGCGCGTTGACGTAAACGCGATCGATCTCGTCGAGCATGCGCCAGCCCTTGTCGCTGAATACTGTCGGGTAGTCCGGAACGCGCCGCGAAACGACCTCGGCTGCGTTGCCGCGCAGTTCGGCGAGGTCGCGGGGCGTAAACGGACTGGTCGCGCTGATGATGAACCTGTCGAAGCCGATTTCGGGTGCGCGCTCAATCGCCAGCAAATGCGCGTCGACGACATCGGCGATATCGACTCGCCTGTAGAGCAGCTCGCAAATCTTCAGATTGACGCCGTCGAAGGCGCTTCGGCGCGCCTCGTCGTCGTCGGGCTCGGGAAAGAACCGGGATGTGCGCAGCACCAGGCAGGGCAGACCGTGGTTGCGATGGAACAACCGGCAGAGATCCTCGGCCGCCGTCTTGGTCGCGCCATAGATGTTTCTGGCGATCGGCGCAACCTGTTCGGTAATCCAGGCCGCAGGCTGATCGGGCGGCGGACGCAGGGCGTCGCCAAAAGCGCTTGTGGTCGAAGTAAAGATGAAGCAACCCACCCCCGCCGCAAGCGCTTCTTCGAGCAGGTTCATCGTGCCGGTGATATTGGTGTCGACGAAATCCTGTCGGGTATGCGTCGCCACGTGCGGCTTGTGCAGGGTGGCCGTATGCAGCACCGCATCGACACCCGCCATGGATTCGCGCACGAAGTCCCGATCGATGATCGAACCGACGTGGTCGGTAAACGTAGAGGCCTTGATGTCGATACCGCGCGGATCGCGGCCCTGCTTACGCAATACGCGCATCAGCGCCTCGCCAAGATGCCCGGCCGAACCGGTGACGAGGATGCTCACGTCCTGGTGTCCTCGACCGGACTCGTTGCCAGCGACACGCCCACAAACAGCAGCAGCGAGACCAGCGCGCCTGAAACGATGACCGGCAATCCACCAACCAGAGGTAGTGCCGCCGGGGCGAACCAGCCCAGTTCACCCGCCAGTCCGTAGGCCGAGCCGCCGACTATGGCGGCGATGGCGCCCGGGGCCGTGGCGCGCTTCCAGTACAACCCGCCGACGACCGGGATGAACACGCCGGCCGCGTACAGCGTGTACGACATCAGCAGCATCCCGATGATCGCCTTGAAATTCAGCGCCATCCATAGCGCCAGCAGCCCGAGCACCACCGTGACGATGCGCGAGATCAGCAGCAGGCGCCTCGAATTCTCTTCGGCGGACGGGTCGATCAGCTTGACGTAGATGTCGTGCGTGACGTGGGAAGTGCCGGCCATCAGCAGCGAATCGGCCGTCGACATGATGGCGCCCAGGATCGCCGCAATAACGATGGCGGCCGCCCATGCCGGCAACACCTCGTCGATCAGCATCGGGATCGCACGCGCGGCCTCTATTTCGGGTCCGAACAACGCACGCGCGGCCATGCCCGTGACAACCGGGAACGATGCGAACGCGATCAGCAGCAGACCGGCGAAGATTGCGGCTCGAAACGCCGTGCCCTCATCGCGCGCGGCGAACAGGCGCTGGTAGAAATCCTGGCCTATCAGCGTGTACATCATCGTCGGCACGATAGCCGCCAGCACAAGTCCGAGGCCGGCACCGAACGGTGAAAAGTAGCGATGGGCTCCGAGTTGCAGTGATTGTGCGTCGATCGCGATGCGAATGCCCTCGAAACCGCCGGCCTCGCCTACCGCCAGCACGGCCGCGATCGGTACGCCGACGAAGATGATGGCCAGCTGCACCGCATCGGTCAACGTCACGCCCCAGAGACCCGACATCGCCGTGTAGACGATGAACATCAAGGTTGCAGCCACCGCCGCCCAGGTCGGGTCGATGCCCAGGATGGTCAGCGCGCCCTGAGCGGCCCAAACCTGCGCGCCGATGATACCGACGATCGCGACCAGCGACAGCAAGGTGCCCAGCAGCCGGGTGAGCTTGCTGTTGTAGCGAAGCTCCAGGTAATCGGGCACCGTGAACATCGCCAGTCGGCGCATTTTTCTGGCCGCGACGAAACCCAGCAGCACCAGCGACAGGCCCACCCCGACGGCATAGGCAATGCCGGTCATGCCGTGGGTGTATCCCCACTCGCCGCTGCCCAGCACGAAGCCACCGCCGAAATGCGTCGCGCACAACGTGGCCGTGGCAAGCACCGGCCCGAGCCGGCGCCCGGCCAGCAGAAAATCGGTGTTGGAACCGATGAAGCGCGTGGCGTAGAGGCCGACGCCGAACAGGCCGACGAAATAGACGATCAATACGAGAAGCTGGATGGACGGCATGCGGCGCAGGGCTCGGAATTCAGCATAGAGGATACTGGACCGGGGTCACCGCGGCGGCTCGAATGGTGCCGGCGGCTTCCGGCGAGCCCGCGCAGGATAGCCTAGGTGTCGGTCGGCCGGGCGTTTTCGCAACCGTAGATCACCGGCATTCGGCCATGCCATTCGTCCCAGGTTTCGTCGTCTGTAACCAGGCGTTTGATGAAGTGGGCGACATTGGCGCGGCTTACGCTCCCGGCGTCGAAAATTGCGCTGCGCGTCGGCGATGCGTGCAGATCGTATTCGCTCACCTCGTCCTCGTCGACCAGGCCATCGGGTCGCACGACGGTCCACTCGACGAACGGGTGATTCTGGCCGATATGCGTTCGCAGGTGTTCGGCGGCCTGCTCGTTGTCGCGGTGGGGAGGCAACAGCCAGCGGAGAAGAAAGATCACGCCCGACTGAGCCGGCGAGATTCGCTCGCGCACATCTAGATTCCGCACGCCGCTGGAACCCATCAGCACCACGCGTACGCGGGGCCGTGGCCGGCTCTCGGTTATCGCGTGGCATACGCGCCGAACCGAGGCGGTGACCAGTTTGCGCGGCGCGCCGAACATGCCCTTGAAGCTCAGCGTGTGCCCCAAACATGAGACCACCGCATCGCAGTCCTGCACGTGTCGGAGCAGTGCGTCGTCGTCGAGATCCAGCACGGTACCTTGCGTCAGGGCAAGTCTCGGATGCGCGCGCAGCTGCGGCGGAACCGAGGCTCGTGATCGCACGATCGCGCATACCTCGTGTCCTTGCGCAATCAACTGGCCGAGCAACAGTCGGCCGGTAGCGCCGGTAGCGCCCAGAAGCAAGATCGTGATTCCGGTGCCGTGCGGCCCGCTCATGAAATGCAATCCATGGCTTCATGTTCCCATTGCGCCCGCCGGCTTTCAAGTGCCATTGGTACCGATGAAGAGACTTCGGGAAAGCCTCTGCAATCGATCCGCCCCGGCATCGCCCCCCGTAACACCCGGCTGAGCGGGACGGTATCGGTCACTCGATCCTGGGCTCTTCGGGGGTGGTTGTAGTGGTGAGATGAAACGGCTCGCCCTGCTCGTCCTGGAGCTGGTAGTCGAATGCAGCCTGGAGGCCGGTTGGCTCCTCTTCCGGCTCATCCTCTTCTTCCAGGTCCTCGATATAGCGCGGGTACCAGGGCGACAGGGTCGCCACCAGGATGCCTAGCGCGGAGAACATCGCAAATGCATCGGCATAGCCGAGTTGCTTCACCAGCAGGCCGACGATCGGAGAACCGACCGCCTGCCCGACCGCGACGGCAAGGAACGGCAGCACCGGTCCCAGCGAAAGCCGGCCGGGAAGCAGGCGGATGCCGGTCAGCAGGTACAGCCCCGTCAGGCTCATGTAGGACAACCCGAAAACCAGCGCGGAAAATGTTGCAATGACCAGCTGGCCGGGGCTCGCGGCGAGCAAGGCCAGGCTCGCCGACAGCATCACCAGCATCAGCGCATGCGTAACGGCGGGATTATTGCGATCGGCCAGATCGCTGACCACGGCACCCCCGAGTCCGGCGATGCCGACCGCGAGCCATAGCCACCCGGTCTGGTCGGGCGCCATGTCGCCGAGCGTGATCGCAAGATCGGGCGCAAAGATCCAGTAACCCGAAGCGATGAAGCCCATCGCGAACGCGAACATCGAGAGCCGGAACAGGCGCGACCACTGCAGCTCGGTGATCGGGGGCGGGGGTGCGGCGGCCGCCGGTGTGATCCGCGATACCGAGGGGATGAAGCGCCACGCGGCAATGGTTCCGATGATCGCCACGATGGCGAACGACGCGTAAGCGAATCGCCAGGCGCCTGCCAGAAACAGGACCGCCGGGACGGCGAACGCCACGCCGACG
>Ga0209936_1000745_pt1 | contig 18853 bp, 13 predicted proteins | sample SalPonR1_A_D1_MG_FD_185694 | JGI IMG/M metagenome (GOLD analysis project Ga0209936, IMG submission 185694) | Salt pond soil microbial communities from South San Francisco under conditions of wetland restoration - Salt Pond MetaG R1_A_D1_MG... ... | reverse complement strand
AGGCCGGCTTCTGCAGCGCGGCGTGCACCCTCGGGCGTCTGCACATGGCCGCTTACCTTGCGCCCCGCGTTCGCTGCCTCGGACACGAATAGCTTGAGTTGATCGACGGTGTATGGATAGGCCTGACAGTCAACGCAGACTTTGATGACCTTGGCGCCGTAGTGAATATTGCGACGAATGGCCTTGACGATTTCATCATCGGTGTCGGCGTTCAGATACTCCGGGTAGACGGTGTCCTCGCGCTCTGGAATTTCGGAAAACTGTCCGCCGAAGGCGCCAATAATGATGCCCGAATTGATCATCGTCGGACCGGGGACCCAGCCCTGTTCAATGGCGCGCCGCAGCGCTGTGTCTGCGTAGAGACCATTATTGCCGAGATCCCGGACAATGGTGAAGCCGGATGCCAGCTTCTGGAAGCCGGTTGAGAACGACTGGATGGCCCGGATAGGTGTAGAATCCATGAGCGTGGTGAAATAGTACTCGTTGCTCTCGGGATTCTCCTTGTAGGTCAATCCCAGGTGATCGTGGGCATCGACGAGTCCGCCCATTACGTAGTGACTCGATAGATCGATCATGTGCGTATCCGGCGGCACATCCAGATCTTGTCCAACGGCCCGAATGACACCGTGGCCCGTGCGGTTGTTGCGCTCAATGAGGATCGTCTGGTCGGGGGCTGCAGTGCCACTTGCCGGATCGACCAGATGACCCGCCTGAACCAGCACCCACTGAACGTCATCCGACGGCCTGTCGTGAGACTGCGCAGCTGCAGGCATGACGGCCAGAGGCAGCAAAAGTAATGCGCAACAGGCGGACAGGACAGGCTTGATAAAGTAGAGGCGAATGCGTCTCATGTGGGGTTACCTTCGATGGCGTGTCGTTTTAGTATAAAGACTGATGGCCTGCCACGTACAGGGCAACGCAGTGAGCGCGCGAACAGATGTTTGCGCAAGCCTGGAATCAGCAAAGTCTGGTCTGCAGGTGGCACTTATTGCCTAGAGCAATAGGCATGTCCTGATTCAACTGATAACACGGGAACTCAGTACCGCATGGGAAAAAATGTTCGGACAACAGGCACATCGGAAGTGCCGCCATATCCTCGAGTGCAAGTAACCTGGGGGAAACCTGTCGCGCTGGTCCTTTGTCTTGCCATGGCCTTCGATGTCAGTGCTCAACGTGCCGCGGAGAATGTTGTTCGATCGGTATCCGACGCATTCGGCGCCAGCGTGGGTGACGAACAGATCGGTCTGTACAATACCGGGAACGTGCGTGGCTTCAGCCCGACCGCTGCTGGCAATGTCAGGCTCGAAGGGCTGTTTATTGATCGGCAGTCAGACTTCAGTGACCGCCTGGTCTCGGGCTCTACCATACGAGCCGGTCTGGCTGCGCAGGGCTATCTGCTGCCCGCGCCCACCGGTATTGCTGATTTCTCCCTGCGTCGTGTCGCCGCTGAGCCGACCCAGAGCCTTATTCTGCAGCGCAGTGCCTATGGTGGCTTTATGGCCGCAGCAGACTTGCAGGCGCGCTGGCGGGATGAGCTTGAGACGACCTTCGGTGTCGGCTACGACAAGCGCGAAGTTGGCGATGGAACCACCGATATTACGGCGAGTGTGGGGGGAAGCGTCCGCTTCGAAGCAAATGATCTCGCCGAAATAACGGTCCTGGGTGACTATGTTGATGAACTTCAGAACGAGATTTCCCAACGCTACATTCCTGCCGGGCCTTTTCAGCCGCCGCGTGTCAGTCGTCTCGACTTCGTCGGCCAGCGGTGGACCGAATTCAAGGGTCCGCGATTCAACGCTGGCGTTCTCGCGGGTTACAGGCCGGGCAACTGGGAATATCGCATCGGTGCTTTTCGCTCCAGCCGCGATCGCAGTGCCCAGTCCGGACAGTTCTTTCTGGACGTAGAACGCGATGGCTCGGCGCGCCGACGTGCCGTCCTTGGGCCGCCGGTATCGCTGCTGTCAGACTCTCTCGAGGCGCGCGCAATACGCTCCTTCAGCGATGGCCCGCGCCAGCACAGCCTTACCGCGAACGTCCGCGCGCTGAAGCGCGAGCGTGAGTTCGGGGGAACCGTGGGTATTGATCTGGGTGAAGCGAATATCGACGAGCCGGAGCTTTTCGAGCGGCCCGACGTTGAACCGGGTGATCTGTCACGGGAGTCTGTTGATCAGGTGACCGTGGGGCTTAGCTACAACCTGGAGTGGAAGTCCGTGGGGCAACTGAACCTCGGCGTACAGCGGTCGAAATACGCTCGTGACGTGGAGTCCCCGGAAGGCGACGCGGTAACAACGAATGCGGAGCCGGTGTTGTTCAACGTAACGGCGAACGCGCCCCTGCTCGATGGCGTGATTGTCTATGGCGGTATCGTCCGGGGGTTCGAGGAAAGTCCCGTTGCTCCGACGATTGCGATCAATCAGAACGAGGCACCTCCAGCGACTGAGACCCGACAGGTTGATGCCGGCCTGCGTATCGGATTCGGTAACGTGACGGCGGTCACCGGTGTGTTTCAGATAGAGAAACCGTTCTTTGGCCTAAACGAAGATCGCTTCTTTGGCGAACAGGGGATGCAGACCAATCGTGGCATCGAGCTCTCTATCGCGGGGCCCGTGACCGAAGAGCTGCAGCTTGTACTCGGGACAGTATTCTATGATGTTGTCTTGAGCGGTGAAGCGGTCGATGCAGGCGAGCTTGCAGACAGCCCGACCGGCGCGTTGAATCGATCGACGACTCTGAATCTGGATTACCGGCCTGAATGGGCGCCGGGCTGGTCTTTCGATCTCGGCCTTTCGAGCCGCGGCGAGCAGAACGGCGATGCACAGGGCGTGGTGACAATCGAGCCCCGAACCCTGCTTGATCTGGGGCTGCGCCGTCAGTTCTCCTTTGCCGATAATGACCTGGTCATACGTGGTCGCGTGACAAATGCCTTTGACGAGTGGGGCTGGGAAGTGAACCCGACCGGTGATTATCGCTATGTGCGGCCGCGGGCGTTTTCCGTGTCGCTGCGCATGGATATTTAAGCGGGGTCTGGGCAGAACGCTTTACGCTGAGAAACGCTGAAAGCTGAATGTTTTGTGACTGAGCAACAGCTGGCGCCTGAGCAACTTGCACACTCCGGCTTTTTCTCAGGCGGCTCGCGAATCCGATGCCGCTCGGCCCGCCATGTATTCATCGTAGGTCCCCTGAAAATCAATCAGGGTCTGGTCCCTGATTTCGATTACCCGGGTGGCCAGGGAGGACACAAACTGTCGGTCGTGACTGACGAAAATCAACGTGCCTTCGTAGTTGGCCAGCGCTTTGTTCAGCGCTTCAATGGCTTCCATATCCATGTGGTTGGTCGGCTCATCCATGATCAGCACGTTGCTGTCCATCATCATCAGCTTGCCGAACAACAGGCGATTCTTCTCGCCGCCAGAGCATATCCTGACCTTTTTGTGGGCGTCGTCCGCGGTGAACAGCAGGCGGCCCAGCATGCCGCGCACCGCCAGGTCGTCGTGCCTGGGCATACGCCATTGGGTCATCCATTCAAAGATGGTCAGATCGCTGTCGAAGTCGGCGGAACTGTCCTGCGGACAGTAACCGATAACGGCGTTTTCCGACCACTTGATCTCGCCGCTGTTGGCCCTGATCTCATTCATCAGGCAGCGCAGGAAGGTGGTCTTGCCGGCACCATTTTCACCAATAACGGCCAGGCGTGAACCAGCGTCCAGAATTAAGTCACCGCCTTCGAACAGCGGGACGCCGTCAAAGCCGTGAGAGAGGTCTTTCAGAATCAGCGCCTGGCGGTGCAGTTTTTTGCTCTGATGGAACGTAATGTACGGAGAGACCCGGCTCGACGGCTTGATCTCATCCAAGGTGATTTTTTCCATTTTCTTGGCTCGGGAGCTGGCCTGTTTCGCTTTCGAGGCATTGGCCGAGAAACGATTGACAAAGCTTTGCAGGTCTTCCAGCTCGGCGCTCTTTTTTGCGTTCCCGGCGCGTAACTGCTCCTGAATGAGGGTCGACGCTTCGACAAACGCTTCGTAATTGCCGGGGAAGATACGCAGTTCGCCGTAATCGATATCCGCCATATGCGTGCACACAGCATTCAGGAAGTGGCGGTCGTGGGAAATGATGATCATTGTGCTTTTGCGCTGGTTCAGCATGTCTGCCAGCCAGTGAATGGTGTGGATATCCAGGTTGTTCGTCGGCTCGTCCAGCAGCAGAATGTCCGGATCTGCAAACAGCGCCTGCGCCAGCAGTACGCGTAGCTTCCAGCCGGGGGCAACCTGCTTCATCAGGCCAAAGTGCAGCGCCTCGTCGATGCCGGCCTCGAGGAGAATTTCGCCAGCCCGGCTCTCGGCGCTGTAGCCGTCCATCTCGGCAAACTGTATCTCGAGCTCGGCCACGCGCATGCCATCCTCTTCGCTCATTTCCGGCAGCGAGTAGATGCGGTCACGCTCTTGCCGCACGCGCCACAAATCACTGTCGCCCATAATGACCGCGTCCACGACGCTGTAGTCCTCAAAGGCAAACTGGTCCTGACTCAATATCCCCACTGTGCGCCCCGGCTCAACGGAGACGTTACCTGCAGAAGGTGTCAGTGCGCCGCTCAGTATCTTCATGAACGTGGACTTGCCGCAGCCATTGGCCCCGATCAGGCCGTAGCGGTTACCGTTGCCGAATTTGGCAGAGATGTTTTCAAACAGCGGCGTGGCACCAAACTGCATGGTGATATTCGCGGTGGTAATCAAAACTGTGTTCCTGAGGTTTGCAGACAAGGAGGTTGGAAAACCGGCGTCGCGACGAAGGCGAGGTAAAGAGGCAGACCAATGCGGACCGCGTAGGATACCGACTTCTGCCCAGGCTGTCGAAGATATTGTCTGGCGCCTGCAGGCGTGGAAACCGGTATGCTCATGCAAGCTGTCGGTTATTCTCATTCCGGTCTGCTAACATTTCCGGCAAGGGCAGGCGCGAGTGCGACAGGGCAGGGTTGTGCTGTCAGCGATTCCCCATGCGCTGGCGATCTTAGATGGAGGGCAATACCACGTGCCAGATTTCTTTCCCCGGTTGCCGCCAGTCCGGCTGGCGTTGCCCTTTGCCGCTCTGCTGTATGCGGTTTTTCCGTCAGCGGCCCGTGCCGAGATTGTGCTCGGCATGCCGGATGCTATCGTCTGCTCCGTTAAGGATCCAACCGGCACACTTCCCTGGGAGCGGCTAGTGTTTTACGTCAGCGCCCGTACCGTCGACGGGCGCACTCTTTATAAGACGTTGACCTCGGACCCGGTGGTCTTGCTGGTGAGCGCAGACGGTGTCGTATCGGGCGGTAATCTGGCGGACTGTGATGGCCGAGCCGTCGCATCCCTCGTCAGTGAAGACAAGGCGTTTACGTTTACGCACAGCCCGCCGAACCCGACGCGCGACAGCGATGCACGCTGAACAGCACAAGGCAAGCACATGAACAATTTCGAGATCCTGATTCTTGGCAAGTTCCTGCTCACCTTCGGTGTGCTTCTGGGTATCCCAATCTGGCAGTTGAACGCCTTGCGCCGGGAACGACGGCGGGGGAAATGTACTTCGGTTAACGAAAGCGCTCTCGATCCCGAACGAGGTTGATGCGTCAACGCACGGCCCGGCAGGCACAGGGCTCTCTGCCTGAGTGATCAGGACAGGGGCGAGTAATTTGCACCTGGGTCCGGGATAGGGGACAGTTTCGCCAGGGTATTTTTCAAGGTAGGCAAGCCTATGCGTACGTTTATGATTGTTCTGGCACTCGTGGCGGTTCTTGATGCCCGCGCCGAGTCGCTGGTTTTCGACGGTGTCCGGCTGATCGATGTCGACAGGGCCACTGTGTCTGACCCCACACGCGTAGGCATTCGTGATGGTTTCATTGTTGATGCCAGCACTATCGACCATCCAGACCGCGCGGTCACGACGCATGGCTACCTGATTCCAGGGCTGACTGAAATGCACGCGCATGTGCCGCCCGTGCGCGCCGGTGACCAGGTTGTGCGCGATACCCTGAGCCTGTGGCTGGCGCACGGCGTCACCACCATTCGCGGCATGCTGGGCGAACCGGGTCATCTGCAGCTTCGCCAGCAGCTGGCAGATGGCGAGCTTGCAGGTCCGCGACTGATTACCTCCGGACCCTCATTCAATGGTCAGTCAGTCACCTCTCCGGCGCAGGCCCGACGCAGTGTGCTTGCGCAGCAGGAGGCCGGCTACGATTTTCTCAAGCTGCATCCAGGCCTTTCTGCCCCGGCTTTCGATGCTATGTCTCTTGCGGCGGATGCGCTCGGTATTGACTATTCCGGCCATGTCTCGGTTGCGGTGGGACTCGATCGCGTGTTCGCTTCCCGCCAGGCCACTATTGACCACCTTGACGGCTATGCTCGTCTGATGGTGCCCGAAGGCCACACGCTTCACGGTACGGATCCAGGGCTGTTCGGCGTAAATTTGATAAAGGGCATGGCCCCGGGTCTGATACCCGAGCTGGCGCGGCGGACCGCCGAGGCGGGCATCGCCAACGTGCCTACGCAGAGTTTGATCGAGAACTGGATGACGGGCGATATAGAGGCCTTGATGCAGCGAGACGCCATGCGCTGGATTCCGCCAGAGACGGCGGCGCGCTGGCGCGACCAGGCCGTTCGACGGCGCGAGGATGTCACGCCTGACGATGCCGAGCGCTATATTACTCTGCGCCGGCAGCTTATCGGCGCCCTGCACGATGCCGGCGCCATGATTCTGGCCGGCGCCGATTCGCCGCAGATCCTGTCCATTCCCGGCGACGCCATTCATCACGAGCTACTGACCTACGTCGACTCCGGTCTCACACCCGCCGAGGCACTGGCGACGGCAACGACCAACGTTGCTGCTTACCTGGGCGAGACCAGTCGAGGTTGTCTCCAGCCCGGCTGCGTCGCTGACCTCGTCCTGCTCACGGCCAATCCGCTGCAGGACATTGGCAATACGCGTGCGATCGCGGGTGTGATGCGCGCCGGCAAGTGGTTTGACCGCCAGCAGCTGGACGAGACCCTGACCGCGCTCGCAGATCGGGTACAAGGCCGCGATTGAGCCGGTTTGCGATAACCGGCTTGCTTGGTTACTCTTTTTGGCATCGCCCCCGGAGCCTCTGGCGGACCTTGAAATCAATGCCGGGCCTAGCATGGAATCTGTTACCAACGCACGCCAACGCACGCGACCCGATGGCCCTGTCCACCCTGCCGCAGTAGGCTCTCGCATGCGGCTGCTGCCGCCGATGAGCGGGACATGAGCGAGTCAGAGCAGCAGGAGGCAACGTTGCCACTGAACAAACGGCGTCGCGCATTCGGGGCGGTGGAAAGCCATTACCCTCTGCGTGACCTCGCGGGCTGGTTCCGCACGCTTCTCGGTGCCGAGCGTCGCTATTTCTGGCTTGCAGTGATCTACGGCGTCGCCATCAGCGGTCTCACGCTGGCAGTTCCCCTTGCGGTACAGATGCTGATCGACTCAATCGCCAATACCGCTCTCGTGCGACCTCTCATTGTTCTTTCCCTGTTGCTTTTCGGCATGCTGGCTATATCGGGGGTGCTCAGCGCGTTGCGCACGTATCTCATGGAGCTATACGGACGACGCGTTCACGCCCGACTGATGGCCGACTTCTCGCTGCGTGCAGTTTACGCTCAGGCCCCGTTTTTCGAGAACCGCAAGCGCGACGTATTGTTCCACCGCTATTTCGACATCATGACCCTGCAACGCAATGTCCCCGAGCTGCTCATCGGCGCCTTTGCTATTTTTCTGCAGTCAATCATGGGTTTCCTCGTGGTTTCTTTCTATCACCCGGTCTTTCTTGGATTCAACCTGGTGCTCATCGTGTTTATCTACCTCGTCTGGCGCATCTGGGGTCCGGCAGCGATCCGCACCGGCATCGATCTCTCGGATGCGAAGTACGAGGCCGCCGCCTGGCTCGACCATCTCGGTAGCGCCAACAGCCTCTACAAATCGCGCACGCATATTCAGTACGCGCTGTCACGCTCCGAGACGCTGACGGCGCGCTATATCGATCAGGAGAAGCGCCACTTCCGGCAAACCTTTGCGCAGACCATTGCCCTGCTGTTTCTCTATGCGCTGGCCAGCTCGCTACTGCTCGGTCTGGGTGGCTGGCTTGTTATCCGGGGGGAATTGTCACTTGGCCAGCTGGTTGCCGCGGAGCTGATCATGTCGGCGATTTTTGTCGGCATGTCGCAGTTCGACTCCTACCTGCGCCGTTTCTACTACGTATCCATGGCCGTTGCCGAGATCAGCGAGCTCCACGAAATCCCGCTGGAAAGCACGGAAGGCGAGACCTTGCCCGCCGACGGATCCTTTGAACTGCGCTTTCGTGATGTGCGCCAGACAACCCGGAGCCGCGAGGCGCATTTCCATTTCACCATTCCCGAAGGGGAGGTCGTGCGGGTGAGCGCGGAGGAGGAGGTTCTGCAGCGCATGGTCACGAGTATGCTGGAAAGGAACGAAGCCCCTGAGCATGGCTATATCACGATCGGCGAGGTGGATATTGCCACCTGCGACATTCACGGACTGCGCCAGTATTTGATGGTGGAGCGACGGCCAATGATCATGGACGGCAGTATCGCTGATTACCTTGTGCTGTCGGGGGCCGACCGGGCCTCACGCGGCGAGATGTTCGAGATGCTGCAGCTCGTGGGAATTGATGAAGTGGTGCGGGAGCTCGACGAGGGCCTGGATACGATACTCTCGCCAATTGGTCTGCCGCTGTCGGCCGAGGAGGTGCTGCGACTGAAGCTTGCAACCGCGCTTCTCGCCTGCCCGCGGATCCTGGTTGTCGGGGAAGTCTTCGGTCTTGTCGACCGGTCGGTCTGGGAGAAGGTCCTTGCGTATGCCGCCGAGCACTCCGAGATGACTGTTCTGCTGTTTTCCAGCGACGAAACGCTGCCGTACGTCAATCGTGTATTGCGCCTCGGCTGGCGTGACCAGGTGCTGGTGCCTCCTCTTGAATCGGCTGACGGTGGGGCAGATGACGCGGGAGGTACCCGCGCGTGAGTGATGACATAGGCGAACGCATCTGGCGAGGGCATCGCTCCAACTGGGTGACCCTCGACTCCATCCGTGTACCCGGGATTATCTCCACGCTGTCTCGAATGATTATTGCCACGATTGTCATCGGCGCGCTTGTCCTTTGGTTCACGCCCTGGGTGCAGACGGTTTCGGGCCGCGGCGAGGTCACGGCACTGTCACCGGAAGACCGGCGGCAGGACATCCATGCCCTCGTTGGCGGTCGCATTGAAGAGTGGTTTGTGCGCAACGGCAGCCGCGTCGAGGCCGGCGACCCCATTGTCCGTATTGTCGACAATGATCCGCAGCTTGTGCAGCGACTGCGCGATGAACGCGCTGCACTCGAGCGCAATGTCACGGCGGCCGAGGAACGTATTGCCACGGCGGTGCGGGATGCCGAACGGCAGCAGGACTTGTTTGATGAGGGGCTCGCCTCGCGGCTGGAATTGGAAGAGGCGCGCATACAGGTTGAGGATCTGCGTTCGCAGCTGGCGACGGCCGAAGCGCAACTGCAGCGTATAGAAGTCGACCTCGCGCGTCAGTCGGCGAGAGTTGTGCGGGCGCCGCAGCCCGGCACCATACTGGCTGTCACTTCCGGTGATCGGGCCACCGTTGTTAAACAGGGCCAACGGGTGGCTTCCTTTGTGCCCAGTGGCGGCGAGCACGCGGTGCGTCTTTACCTGAGCGGTCGGGATGCAGCACTTGTGGAGCCCGGCAGGAACGTACGACTGCAGTTTGAGGGCTGGCCGTCGGTGCAGTTTTCGGGTTGGCCGTCGGTTGCGGTGGGCACCTTCGGTGGCCGTGTGGCCGTGGTGGACCGGAGCGCGAACGCCCGGGGACAGTTCCAGGTTCTGGTCGTGCCGGATCCGGACGAGCCATCCTGGCCTGAAGATCGCTTCGTGCGCCTGGGAACCAAGGCCCAAGGCTGGGTGCAGCTGGAGACCGTGCGTCTCGGCTTTGAGCTCTGGCGCCAGATGAACAATTTCCCGCCGGAGTTCCAGGTGCCCAGTGGTAGCGCGGAAGCCGGCAGTACGAATAAGACCGGCCGTTGAGCCCCCGAAAAGCGGGGCTCAACGGCCGGGGTACATCGTTCAGCCTCTCAGGCGCTCTGCGATACCCGCAAGCGTTGTTGTCAGTCCTTCGATCGTTCTCTCGTGTGCCGCGGCGGTTTCGATGCCGCCAAGGCTGTCTGCCATTGTGCCCAGTGCCTGCGCTAGTTCTTTGTCGCCGGTGCCGGTGTCCATGGCCGTCTTTGCACGAGCAAGCGCATCTCGAAGCTCGGCCTGCATGTCATCCGCGAGGCCGTCACCGCGCCTCAGCTGATCCAGGTAGGCCAGTGCAACGGCTGGTGCAGCTGGCCAGCTCACGCGAAACTGTTGCTGTGGGTTGAACAGCTCGCCCTGGTCAGCCAGTTTAGCCGCTGCAATCTCGTTTTCGCTCAGGTGCTCGCTCGGCAGCAGTTCCAGTACGTCCAGCCCACGAACAATCTCGGTACCGTAGATATGATTCCTGTACCAGTAGGCGGACCAGAACCCTCCCGTGATGATCTCGTCGGCGAAGTAGGGCCCGCGATCGAAGTACGCGATCTCGACGGGGTTTGAAGAATCGGTGAAATCGATCACGGAAATCCCGCCCTGGTACCAGGCCTGCACAAAGATGTCGCGGCCGGGTACGGGAATGATGGATCCGTTATGCGCGACACAGTTCTCCGATTCCATCTGCGGCGCCGGCATTTTGAAATGGCTCCTGAATTCGAGCTTGCCGTCGACGATGTCGTAGATGGCGTTGGCGCCCCAGGTCAGCGGGTCCCAGGCGCGACAGCGTGCCCGCGAACCACCGCCCCACTCGTCGGTGAACAGAACCTTGGTGCCGTCGTTGTTGAAGGTGGCCGAGTGCCAGTAGGCAAATCCCTTGTCGTTAACTACATCGATGCGGGTTGGCGCAGCCGGATCGGTGATGTCGAAGATGATACCGTTGCCCGAGCAGGCGCCGGCAGCAATGTTGCGTTCCGGGAAGACCGTAATATCGTGGCACTGATCGGTGCGTCGGGTTTCCTGGGTACCCTCGCCATGATCGCCGCCGCGCCACAGGCCTGCTGCAACACCGCTTTGCGCATCCGCAAAGACGCGTGGACTGTCGACAATGCGGGCCGCCGCCGGATTGTTAACCGGAACCTCGATCACGTCGATACGGAACAGGGCGGTGCGCTCGTCGCCGGCGATGTCACCGATGCAGCCGTCGAGCTCTTCTTCCTCGCGGACTTGCGACGTTCCCGAGTTATACACCGTAATAATGCCGTCCTCGCCTGGCCCGGATACCACGGAGTGCGTGTGGGAACCCCGGCAGGTCTGTACCGCGCCGACCTGCAGCGGCATCGTCAGGTCAGAGATGTCGAAGATACGCAGACCGCGGAACCGGTCCTCACTGATCTTTTCCGAGACGCCTTCAAGGCCGCAATCGAGGCGTCCGCGGGTTTCCTGTGCCGACATGAACAACAGGTCACCTGCGATAGAGACATCGCCCTGGCCTCCGGGGCATACCACAGAGGCGGCCAGGTCTGGCACGCCGTTTTCCTGCAATCGGTAGACATTGAAACCATGGTAGTTTCCGGCAACCATTACATCGTCGCGGAATGCGAGATCGGTATTGGCAAAGCTGAGCATAGGGCGACGCCGGTTTTCGGCATCCTTGGCAATGGTCCGCGACTCCTCACCGGCCGTCTCGTCCTCGCTTTCCTCACTGGCTTCGCGGCGCTTTGCGTCCGCTTCATCGAGCGCCTGGGCTCCACGTTCCGCCGGGTTGGCGGGGTCAAAGAATCCCGCAGGCTTGCGCAGGCTGGCGATAAGTTCCAGGTTGCTGGCCGCCTGTTCCGCATCGAATACACCTGGCGCCAGATTTGAGCGGGGATCTTCCGAGAGTCCCACCAACAGGGTATTCATGCGCTCGATTTCCACGGCCTGGTCGTTAGTGATGTCGTTGGTGAATTCAAACAGCACCGGGTCATATGCTGAACCGTCCTGTTCCATGAGATCCTCGACCATAGTGATGGCGCCATCGTGATGGCGAATCATCAGCTCCAGAAAAAGGCGGTCGAAATCTGTGCCTTCTGCATCTTCAAGGGATGCCATCTGCGATGGCGTTGCCATGCCGGCCATGTCGTGGTGCATATGCATGGCATGGTGAGCGGATGGATCCGGCACGTGCTCACCGCGCTCCGCCAGCCATGCCTGCATGAAGGCAATCTCGTCTGCTTGACTGCCGTTGATGCGCTCTGCCAGGTCTACCAGCAATGGATTGTTGGTCCTGTCCTTCACCAGATTCGCCATCAGCGTTGCCTGGTGATGATGGGGAATCATGTCCTGCATGAAACGCACATCCGCAGGCGAGTACGACGACTCTGCGACGGTTACCGCCTCCTCTGCGGTCATCACGCGGCTCGCCGCGCCCGGGGCGCCTGGCTTTACAATCGGTGTCTGGGCAGCGGCCAGAGAAGAAAATAGTACGGCCGACACGGCCAGACTCAGCGTCAGTTTGCGGTGGCCCTGGGCCGTCCTTTTGGGATAGCTTGTCATTGTTATGGGTTCTCCTGAGTGTGGAAGTCAAAAAGCGAAGACTGATAATAGCGCAGCATGACCCGAATGGGGACAGGGGAGATCTGCGATGGCGAGTGGGCTCCCCTGGGGCAGGCACAGGTCCGGTCTGCTAGGCTGAAGCAGTCGAGGGGAAATGATAGAGACTGAGCAATGAGGTGCCAATCAATGAAGATAAAATGGAGAGCAGGTCTTGTGCTTCTGTGCGCCTGCATTGCCGCGCGGGCCCAGGACGGCGAATTTCAGGTTGGGCTGCCGCTGGGTACCACCAATGAGGCAGGGGAGCGGGTCGTGCTGTCGTCCAAGGTCAGGGTCTATGGCAGCTTCCGTTTCACAGAAAGCTGCACCTTTGATCCGGCGCGGAATCTGATTCTGGCCATGAACGCCGGTGTGCCGAGAGAGCAGCGCGAGAACGATGGTTACGTATCCCTGATCCATCCGGATGGCAGCGTGCACACGTCGAAATGGATTGGCGCCACGCGCGACGGCCTTTATCTCGATCATCCGCTGGGCAGTGCAATCAGGAACGGGGTGCTCTATACCGTTGACGGCACGGTTTTGCGCAGTTTCGATCTGGCCAGCGGTCAGCCGCTGGAATCCATCGAGGTACCGGGCTCGACTTTCCTCAACGGTATCGGCGTGGCCGAGGATGGTACGGCATATATTTCCAATACCCGCCCGCCTGAAACCCTGTATCGCGTGACGCCGGAGGGCGAGACATCGGTACTTGTTCAGGGGGCGCCGCTGGCGGCGCCGAACGGCGTGGCTATCGATAACGATGGCAATGTTGTGGTAGTTAATATCGGTAACAGCGATGTGCTGACCTTCAGTCCGCAGGGAGAACTGCTCATGACCGAGCGCGCAGCCGAGAGCGGCAGTGATGGGCTGGTTATCCTGCCTGACGGCACCAAATACGTCAGCAGCGTGCGTTACGGCAGTGTTTCACGCATCCGTCCGGGAGAGGACGCTGAGGTGATTGCCGAGGGCATTCCGAGCGCTGCGTCAATGTGCTACGACTCGGTGCAGCATCAGCTGGTTATTCCGATGAATCCGAATGACGCGCTGGCGTTTGTGCCGCTGGATACATGACATCAGTTATTAACGTAACCTAGCCATGTATCGGACAAGTGGCCGGGCAGTATCAGGCCACACTGGACAATTATTTCAAGGGTTGAGGCTATGCTTCACAAAATTCGCTTCAAGGGTGTCGCCAGCGCCGTCCTTCTGGCCCTGGAGTGTCTCCTTGGCGCACTGCTTCTGATGTCGTCCGCGCACGCTGACCGCGAGCATGTGTTTCCTGCCGAAAAGACGATAAGCGAGAACGGGCAGATACATCGGCTGGCGTTTACCGGCAAGACAGAGAGGGTTTTCCTGTTTTTCAGCGTCTACGCAATTGCCCACTATGCCGAGATCGATGGTTGGCCGTCCCTGTCGCCAGATACCGTGGTAGCGGATGGACGGCGCAAGGCCCTTCAGATCCGGTTCAGCCGGAAGCTGGGCGCTGAGCGAATTCGCAGGGAGTTAGCGGATAGCCTGCGCCGGAACGCTCGTCCGGAGTGGCTTGCCGAGGCCGCACCGACGATCGCGGCGTTTATGAAAGCTATTGACCGCGATGCCCGTGATGGTGATCAACTGGTGTTCGTGTGGCTCCCCGGCGGTGAACTTTTCGCGGAGTTTAACGGTGAGCGCTCCTTTTCGGCAACGAACACCGCCTTTGCCCGGTTAATCTGGTCAATCTGGTTCGGCGATGATCCCGTGTGCGACCGGGAAGAGTTGCTGGCACAACTGACTGCGGAGGATGATCTGTGAGTGCCGGTCTCGAGGCAGTGGTTGCCACGACTGGCGATCAGAGTGCCGTAAGCCGGTTCCGATGGCGTTCGCTGAACCCGGTCATGCACGGTGATGGTAGCGCTCTGCGCCGCGCTATCCGCGCACGCTCTCCGTTGGTGGTGAAAGACCTGGCTGCGGACTGGCCTGCGTTCGAACGCTGGACGCCTGAACAGCTGTCCGCCCGATACGGCACGCGTGATGTGAGGGTCTACGATGCCAGTTTCGGTGCCCCGGGTCAGCACTACATGGGAAGCATCGATACCATGCCCTTTGCAGACTTCCTCGAGCAGACGCAGACAGGCGGTCGGGACCTGCGAATGTTTCTCTACAATCTCTCACACAAGATTCCGGAACTTCTGGACGACGTGCAGTTCCCCGACGTGGGCCTGCAGTTTTCTCGCCGCTTTGTGTTCAGTTTTTTTGGCTGTGCCGGGAGCACTACGCCGCTGCACTACGATATCGACAGGGGTGACGTTCTGCACACGGTGATTAGAGGGCAGCGGCGGATTCGACTGTTTCCACCGGAGTCCTCTGCCGCGCTATACCGGCATCCCTGCACGGTGCGTAGCTACGTCGACCTCGACACTCCCGACTTTGACCGCTTCCCCGCGCTGGCACACGCCGAAGGTTACGAGGTACGACTGCAGCCCGGGCAGACGCTTTACATGCCCGGCGGCTGGTGGCATGAATTCCACTATCTCGAGGCGGGAATGGGCGTATCGATGCGCTCCCCGCCACTGCAATGGACTGATCGTGTCAGGGGCGTTGCCAGTCTTCTGGTCAGCTCGCCTGTCGACCGTCTGGCCAATCGCTTTGCAGCACACAGGTGGTACGCTTGGAAGACACGTCGTGCAGATTGCATCGCCGCAAAATGTGCGGCCCCTGCCTTAACGAGTACATCCGATTGAGATATGAAGCATGAAAACCGGAAAAGGTGCCATTGAACATGGCCGCTTCCACATTCCCTTTCGACACTACGGTGATCACTCCAACGTCCTGCTGTGCGTCAGCGGAATACTGCAGACCATGGCGGTGTGGCGTGCGGTGACCCGGCGTTTCTCGCCGCACTTCACCGTTGTTGTTTTCGACATGCCGGGTGTCGGACGTGCCAGAATCAAGTCTGGCAGTAGCCATGTCACGGTGCAGGAGCAGATTGAGGTGGTGCACGCCCTCGTGCAGCATTTTGCGCCCTGCGGAGAGCTCACGCTGGCGGGAAGCAGCTGGGGTACGACGATTGCCGCAGGCTACGCTGCACAGTATCCCGCTGCCGTCCAGCATCTTGTGCTGAGCAGTTTTGGCATGTCGCCGAACGCAGAAATGGAACGTGTTATCGAGCATGCCCAGGTGCTGTACCACGCGCGGAATTACGCCGCTGGTGCCGACCTCATCATCGATATGCTCGCGCAAGGGGTCGGTATGACCTACAAACGCCAGATCGCATCACAGTTCGAAAATCTCAGCGATGCAAATGCCTCCGCCTTCCACGAGCATTGCCTGAATATCCTCAAGCTCGGTCACCTTCAGAGCGTGATTGATCTCTCGCAGATCCGCGCACGCACATTGATTGTCAATGGGTCCGAGGACCGAATCATTGATGTCGACGATATGTGGTTGGCCGAAAAGCTGATCCCCGACTGCGAGTGCTTGCTGATCGATGGCGTTGGCCATTTCCTGCACTTCGAACGCCCGGAGATCCTGGATGATTATGAAGACTTCATGGTCGCTCGCGCCGCGTCTTCGGGAGCGAGCGACGCAGATCGATGCTCGACCCTGGAAACTATGTCCAGATAGCCTCCGGCGGTAATCCCGTGATGTCGGTTTCGCTATCCGTTCGACGACGAGCCCGACAACCCGGCGGGCCCTGTAACGCCTATGCTGCGACGACAGGCTTTCCCGGGCTCACACCTCATGACACTAGCCTATCGTATCCTTGAACAGGCGCAGCCAGTTGCGCCCGAGCAGACGCTCACGATCACGGCTTGACCAACCGCGGCTTGCCAGCACCCGGTTGAGATTGCGGAAGCGATCGGTGGAATCGAGCTCGGGAATCCATGGTGGCCAGCGCAGTTCGTAACTTTCCTTGAAAAATCCGGTGCGCGGCGTGTACCAGTTCTCGTAGGTTGCCCACGGGGAAATACCCTGGGGCGGGAAGTCCGTCGACACGCCCACATGCTCGATGCCCGCGACGTTTACCGCGTGTTCGATGTGATCTGCGTAGTGCTCGATGGTGGTCTCGCCGCCCGGGTCCGGACCTACAAAATAGCCCAGCGCGACCATGCCGATCACGCCGCCTTTCTCGGCACAGGCGCGGATCTGCTCATCCGTCTTGGCCCTGGGGTGGGGCCTGATGGCGGTGCACATGGTATGGGTGATGCCAACGGGACGCTCGGAAAAGGCAATGCCGTCCAGGGTGGTCTGAGGTCCGCAGTGCGACAGGTCGATCAGGACGCCGAGAGCGTTCATGCGCTCCACCACCTCAAGGCCGAAATCCGACAGTCCCGCGTTGGTGCGTTCAAGGCAGCCGTCGCCAACGAGGTTGCGGAAGTTGTAGGTCAGCTGGAAGGAGCGCATGCCGAGCGCGTGCAAGGCATCGATGTTGCTGACTTCGCCCTCAAGCATGGTCGAGTCCTGGAAATTCATCAGCACCGCGGTGCGCCCGCTGTCCCTGGCGCGGGTGAAATCCGCTGCCTGCAGCGCCGGCATCAGCTGGTCGGCGTGGGTGTCGATCTGCGTTCGCCATGCCACCAGTGCGTCGATCGCCGTCTGCAGGTCCCTGCGCGGGAGGCTTTCAATAATGCCGGCGTAGTTCGCGGCGCGCAGTGCCTGGTAGACATCGTCACCCCATTCCTTGCCGAAGCACAGGGCGTCGATGACCAGCATCTCATTATAGTCGTCGTCAGGCTGTGCCCTGAGGCTGGCGGGCAGAGCGGTGGCAGCGAGTGCAGTGGCTGCCGTTTTCATAAAACCCCGTCGCGTGCTGGAAGTGCTCATGCTCGATCGCCCTCGCTGTCAATGACCTGTCATTTTTATCCTGTCCGGCAAGATACACAAAAAAGACCCGGTTGAGAAAAGTCCGCTTTCTCTTACCTGTGTTTTTGTCAATGTCAGGCGGGGTACACTCGTGGACCGAGTAACCTTCAGTAAAGGAGGGTAGTCATGTCTATTGCACCGTTAGGTCAGCGCCTCGCGCCTCTCGTTCTGTCAATCGTCCCCATCGTGTCTTTCGCGCAGGGCAACGCGCCGGACGTCGACTCTTTGGTTGACAAGACCGCCATACTCGCGGCGCTGGAGGCGGACTATAATCGCTACGAATCCATCGCGCGGACTCTCTGGGCCAATCCGGAGCTGGGCTACCTCGAGGTGGAAAGTGCGGCGCTGCTGCAGGATACCCTCGCCGAGGAGGGCTTCACAGTAGAGGCGGGAGTGGCCGGTATGCCCACTGCATTTACCGCCAGCTATGGCGCCGGTGGCCCGGTTATCGGGATTCTCGGGGAGTACGACGCTCTGCCGGGGATGTCGCAGGCCGCCGAGCCATACGAAGAGCCGCTTGAAGACGGCGCCCCCGGTCAGGCCTGTGGGCACCATCTGTTTGGAACCGCGTCCATGGCGGCGGCGATCGCGGCAAAAAACTGGCTGCGCGAGACAGGGACCGCCGGCACCATCCGCTTTTACGGGACCCCAGCGGAGGAGGGCGGCTCGGGCAAGGTCTACATGGTGCGGGCCGGCCTGTTCAGCGACGTTGATGCCGTCATCAGCTGGCATTCCGGCGATGCCAATACGGCCAACCCGGGCACCAACCTCGCTACAATTTCCGGCAAGTTCCGCTTCACGGGACTCTCCGCTCACGCGGCAGCCGCACCCCAGCGTGGCCGCTCCGCGCTCGATGGGGTTGAGGCCATGAACGACATGGTCAACATGCTGCGAGAACACACGACGGAGTCCACGCGGATTCACTACGTGATCACCGATGGCGGCAATGCCCCCAACATTGTGCCGAAGTCGGCCGAGGTCTATTACGTTGTGCGCCATGAGAATGTGGATGAGGTGCGCTCGGTCTGGTCGCGGGTCGTGCGCGCCGCGGAGGGGGCGGCCCTGGGTACGGAAACCCAGATGGCTTACGAGATTATCGGCGGTACTTATCCGCGCCTGCCCAATGAGACGCTGGCCGGCGCGCTGCACAAAAACCTCTCACAGGTCGGCGGCGTGAAATACAGCGCTGAAGACGAGGCGTTCGCACGAAAAATCCGCGCGACCCTCGGCGACAACCTGCCAGACATCGCATCAGCGGCGGTGGTGCAACCTATGGTATTCACCCGCGGCAAAGCCTCGGCCGATACCGGTGATGTGAGCTGGAGCGTCCCAATGGCCGCCATGCGAGCGGCCACCTGGGTGCCCGGCACTCCGGC